>Ga0209415_10001803_pt1 | contig 40418 bp, 38 predicted proteins | sample PeaSoiSIISIP2007_FD_187696 | JGI IMG/M metagenome (GOLD analysis project Ga0209415, IMG submission 187696) | Peat soil microbial communities from Weissenstadt, Germany - SII-SIP-2007 (SPAdes) (version 2) | ecosystem: Environmental > Terrestrial > Soil > Wetlands > Peat | place: Germany...
ATCGTCTTCCAGGCGATGGCGACGGGGAAGACCTGCTACACGACGTTCCACGCGGAGAGCGTGAGCGCGATGGTCCATCGGATGGAGAACCCGCCGATCTCCCTGCCGCGGTCGCTCGTCTCGGCGCTGAACCTCGTCCTGCTGCAGCGCCAGGTGAAGGTCGGGAACAAGATGACCCGGCGCGTCCAGAGCCTGACCGAGATCGTCGGACTCGACCCGGAGACGAACGAGCTGATCACGAACTCGGTCTACTCGTGGAACCCCGGCGATGACACGTTCCTCTTCTCGGGCCACTCGTACGTCTACGAGCGGGTCGCGATCATGAAGAATCTCACGATGAAGGAGATGGAGAAGGAGGTCCGGCAGCGCGTCGAGATCCTCGAGTACATGAAGTGGCTCGAGGCGCGCGCGACCCGCCAGCACCCGTTCACCCACCGGGATGTCGGCCGGCTCGTCTCGTTCTACTACAAGGAGCCCCAAGAGGCGCTCGTCGAGGCCCGCACCACGATGGAGAAGGGGAAGATGGCCGCGAAGTCCGCGGCCGCCGCCCCGGCGGCGTAGGTTTTCCGTTCCGCCCCCTCCGGGGGCCGTGCCGACGCCCGCGCGGTTCGCCCACGTCGTCGGCCCGTCGGGCGCCGCTGTCGACCTGTACGAGGGCGACGCCCTCGAAGGGCTCCCGGAGGTCGCGCGGCCGGGCACGGTCGATTGCGTCGTCACCTCCCCGCCGTACAATCTCGGCGTCGCCTACGGTCGGTACGACGACGACCGCCCGCGCGGCGAGTACATCCGCTGGGTCGGGCGGGCCGCCGACGCGGTCGACCGGGTGCTCGCCGCGGACGGCTCGTTCTTCCTGAACCTCGGGGCGTCGCCCTCCGACCCCTGGCTCCCGTGGGACGTCGCCCGGGAGGTCGGGCAGCGGTTCCGGCTGCAGAACGTCATCCATTGGGTGAAGTCTATTGCGATCGATCGGGAGCTCGCCGGGCGCTCGGCCGGCCTCGACCGCGACCTCGCCGTCGGCCACTACAAGCCGCTGAAATCCCGGCGGTTCCTCCACTCCGGCCACGAGTACGTGTTCCACTTCACCCGGGAGGGGAACGTCGAGCTCGACCGGCTCGCCGTCGGGGTTCCCTACCAGGACGCCTCCAACGTCGCCCGCTGGCGTTCGAGCGGGGCCAACCGGCGCTGCCGCGGGAACACGTGGTTCCTCCCGTACCGGACGATCCGGTTCCGCGAGAAGGACCGCCCCCATCCGGCCGCCTTCCCGGTCGAACTCCCGGAGCGCTGCTTCCGGCTGCACGGCGTCCAGAGGATCCGCCTCGCGGCCGACCCGTTCGTCGGGATCGGGGCGTCGGCCGTGGCCGCGTGGCGGCTCGGACTGCCGTTCATCGGGTTCGACATCGACCGGGCGTACCTCCGATCGGCCGTGGACGCGCTCCACGGTGCGGAGCCTCCTCCCTCGCAGCTCCGGACCTCCCGGTCCCACCTCCGACGACGGACGTCCGCCGCACCGCCGTAGGGCCAGTCGCGCGATTCCACGGGCGTCGCCAGGAACACCCGAGTTCTCCCCCGCCGTCGACGCTCCGGGCGAGACGATCCGTTTGCCGTACCCACGCCGATGGCGGCGCTCGGCGCCCCGGCCCGGACGTCCGCGGCGCGGTCTCTCGTCGAAGACCCGACGGGCCGCTCGGACAGGGCCGCCCGGTCGGGCGCTCGAGCGCGCTCGGCCCGGCTCAGCCGGTCGGCCGGTCGAGCGCCACCATGTTGGTCTTCGCCCCGTCCCGCCGCAGCCGCATCACGGGCGCGTACTCGGGAGAGGCGTACCATTCTCGCACCGCGTCCATCGTCGGAAACTCGAGGAGCACCAGGCGGGACGGCTTCCAACCGCCTTCCAACACGTCCGGTGCTCCGACGGCCATCGTGCGTCCTCCGTACTTCTCGAGCGCGGGCCCGAACAAGACCCGATACTCCTTCGCCTTCTCCTCGTCGTGCCAATCGACTTCGGTGATCACGAACGCCGGCATCGCTGTCGATCGAACTCTCCGGGGGCAGATGGCCTTGCCGGCCACCGGCGCAGCCGCACCGCGCGGACGAAGGCGCGCGGGCCACATTCCTCTAAACGCGCGGACGGGTTCGACCCGGATCGTGCGACAGACCCCGCGACCCCGGCCCTCCGCCCGTTCGGCGACACCGGTGTCGCCGGAGCAGGTCGCGGCGTTCCGGTTGCGCCGCCACCGCCTGATCGAACGCGCCCCGGCCGGCTCGGTCGTCCCCGTGGTCGGCGAGATGGGCGGCGCGCAAGCCCAAGTCCTCGGGGCGGCACGGTCGTCGCTGTGGGCACGAGTGGAGGCCCTCGAGGCCACCGACGTCGACCGTGCGCTCTGGGAGGACCGGCATCTCGTGCGGGCCTGGTGCATGCGCCGCACCCTCTACCTCGTCCCCGCGGCCGACGTCGCCGTCTACGTCCGCGGGACCGCCCGGCGAGCGGAGAAGGAGGTCCGGTGGGTGCGCAACCGCGGGATTCCCGGACGGGCCATCGGCGATTGGATCGATGGGCTCCTCGGCGCGCTGGACGAGCCGCTCACCCGCTCCGAGATTGCGGAGCGCCTCGGCCCGGCCCTCGGGGTCCGGATCCGGTGGGCGGTGGGCGGCGGCGGTTGGGGAAGTCGCCGGAAGATCCCGTGGCTCGGGTCGGGCCGAAGCTCGCTCCCGGTGGCCTACCTGATGCACCTCGCCGGGGCCCGCGGCGTCCTCTGCTCGGGGCCGAACCGCGGGAGCGAGGCGACGTTCGTCCGGGCCGACGCGTGGATCCCGGGGTGGCGCGACCGTTCGGTCGACGACGCCGAGCTGGAACTGCTGCGGACGTACCTGCGGGCGTTCGGGCCCGCGACGCCCGGGGATTTCGTCGCGTGGACCCGGATCCTGATGTTCGAGGCCCGGACGACCTGGGAGCGACTCGGGTCGGAGCTGGCCGAGGTTGAGGTCGATGGGAGAGTGGCGTGGGTCCTGCGGACGGACCTCCGGGACCTCGAGCGGGAGGACGCGGGCGAGCTTCCGGTCCGGCTGCTCCCGTTCTTCGATTCGTTCCTGCTCGGCCATCTCGACCGGGGTCATCTGCTCCCTCCCGCCAACGTCCGGGACGTCTACCGGAACCAGGGCTGGGTCGCGCCCGTCGTGCTCGTCGAGGGACGCGTGGCCGGCGTCTGGTCGGCGAGTCCGGCCGGACGTCGGCTGGGGGTCGACGTGGATCTGTTCGGTCCGACGAGCCGCCGCTTGGAGGCGGCGATCCGTCGCGAGGCCGAAGACCTCGCGAGGTTCCTCGGATGCGGGGCGGCCGCCGTCCGGATCCGCTCGCGGCGTACCCGCGCTCCCGTGTCGGCCTGAAACCGTGGCTCTCGCGCCAGCGGCGGGCCAGCGGCCGAAGGGGCTCTGGATCGATACGACGGAGCGTTCCGTCCGACCCTAGCCGCCCGGCCGGCCGGATCGGGGGGCGGGGACCCCCGGCCCTTTTCTCGGCCCCATCCGCCGATTCCCTGCGCGGTCCCGGGGCACGGCCGTCCCCGGGCCGCGCCGGTCACGACGGGGCCGCCGAGGGGAGCGTTTCCGTGTATCGGAGCACGAGGGAGGCCGCCGCGAGGCACGCGAGGGCGAACAGCGCGAACCCGAGGGTGGTCCCGGGGATCGTCAGCGTCGACGCGCTGCGGCCGAGTCCCCCGGAGGGAACCAACTGGGAGCCGACGCCCCGGAGATAGTAGACCAGCGTGTAGCGCTGGATCGGCCCCGGGATCAGGGAGACGAACGTCTCCCACAGGAAGCCGTAGACGAGCCCGATTACGAGCGCCGAACGGGTGACGAGCCCGAGGAGGAGGAACGCCGCGCCATAGGCGACGACCCCGAGGATCGTCAGGAGGACGACCGCCTCCCAGAGCCCGTCGGTCGCCACCGTCGGCCCCACCCCGAAGGCGACGGCGATGGCGGTCCCTACCACGGCCGAAGGAAGGAGCGCAAGGAGGGTCGTGCCGAGGAACCCGAGGTACTTGCCGGCCACGAGGGAGGGTCTCGGGACCGTCCGTTTGAGCGGGTAGAGGAGCGTGTCGTCCTCGAGCTCCGTCCGGAACAGGGACACCCCCTGGACCAGGCAGACGAGGAGGACGACCACCGGAAGGAACAATGCCGAGAACAGCGTCTCGGCCGCGCCGAGCAAGTCGATCCCCGAGAACCCGGCGGAGGCGATCGCGGCGACGATGGCGGGGTAGACGAGGGCCGCCCCGGCGAGCCCGACCCACGCCGTTCCCTGCAGGGTCCCCCGAACCGTCGCGGCGGCGACGACCATCGTCCGCTCGATCGGTCCGGTCGCCACGGCTCACTCCGACAGGAAGCGGAACACCGCCTCCAGGTTGTCGTCGGGGCTGCTCACTTCCGAGACGTCGATCGACGAGTCGAGGACGAGTCCGGGCAGGTCCCGGTAGAACGTGTCGGGGGCCCGCGTCCGCACGATCAGGCGGTCGGGTTCCTCGATCTCGAGCGAGGTGACGTTCTCCCACCCTGTGAGCCGCTCCGCGAGACGTCGCGGGTCCTTCGTCCGGAGCGCGATCGTGTGCGGGTGGGCGTCCAGGGCGTCCCGCAGTCGGTGGACGTTGCCGGTCGCGAGGACCCGCCCGTTCGAGATCATCACGATCTCCTCCGTCAGCCGCTCGACCTCGTAGAGGACGTGGGAGCTGACGATCAGGTGGTGGCCGGCGGCGGCGAGACGCTCGAACAGCTCGAGGAGCTGGACCCGGCTGAGCGGGTCGAGGCCGTTCAGCGGCTCGTCGAGGAGGAGGAGCTTCGGGTCATGGGCGAGCGCCTGCGCGACCTTGACCCGCTGGCGCATCCCCTTGCTGAACCCACGAAGCCGACGGTTCGCGACGTCGGTCAATCCGACGGTGGCGATCGCCCGCGTCGCCCGGCCTTCGGCCTCGTACCTCGGGTACCCGTCGAGCCGAAGGAGGTACGCCACGAACTCCGTCGGAGTCATCCACCCGTACACCGCCGGATGTTCCGGGCAGTAACCGACGTCGACGGAGTCGGCGCGGGATGTCCACGGGTCTCGTCCGAGGACGGTGAGGTGGCCGGAATCCGGCCGGAGCTGCCCGGTGAGGAGCCGGAAGAACGTCGACTTTCCCGAACCGTTCGGCCCGATGAGCGCCGTGATCCCGGGACCGAACTCCGCGGTGAACCCGTTCAACCCGAGGACCTCGCCGTACCGCTTCGTCGTGTTCTCGGCGCGGACGACTTCGGTCATTCGGCGACCACCTGCGCCCGGAGCAGGCGGCGGTAGGCGAGAACGAACGCGACGACCGCCACGCCCGCCAGGACCGCGCCCGCCGACCAGGGGTCGAGCGGGCTCTCGGACGCACCGAACACCCCGCTCCCGACCGCGACGATGTCGTGGATGGGGCTCGCGTAGAGGAACCCGTCCCGACCGGAGATGCCCGCGACGACCTGCATGACCAGGTACGATCCGAGGAGCAGGCCGAAGATCCCGGCCCCCGCGAGCGTGCTCCGCGGGGTCAGCGACGAGAGAAGGACCGAGAGGCCGGTGAGCGCGCCGATCGCGAGCACCCCGACGACGAGGTACCCTCCTGCCGCCTCGAGCGCGACCGGGAGCGAGACATAGCCGAGGGCGAGGACGAGGACGGAAGCGATCCACCCGGGGAGGACCCCGCCGAGGAACACCCAGAACGCGACCGCGCCCGACTTCGCCGCGAGGTAGTCGAGCGGCCGGATCGGCCGCGCGAGGTACATCGTCATCGCCTTCGTCGCGACGTCCCGGGCGATGATCGCGGCGCCGATGGAGCTCGTGAGCAGGATGAGCAGGAAGAACCAGATCTGCTGCCCGACCGGCCAGAAGAACGCCGCCCGGCCGGACGCCCCGAGCAACGAGGTCCCGACGAGCCCCTCGAGGTAGAAGTTCAGGACGATGGGCAGGATGCTGACGATGGCGAGCAGCACGATCAGGACGACGTTGAGCGCCCCGTACCGCTCCCGGATCTGGTGCTCGAGGATCGCGAGCCCCCGCCGTGAGCGGGGCTCGAGGGTCGGCGGAGGCAGCGAGTAGCGGGGCGCGATGATGCTCATGTCGCCGCCTGGGCCGGACCCGCCTCGACCAGGCGGAGGAACAGCTCCTCCATCGTCCGGGCGCCCGGCCCGAGGTACCGGATCTGTGCCCCGGCCTCCTGGGCGGCTTCGAACACCACCCTCTCCCCGCCCGGCGGACGGTCGAGCCGGACGTCGGCGCGACCGACCCGCGGAACGATCCCTCGACGGCCGAGAGATTCGACGAACGCCGCGGTGTCGCCCTTGAGTCGCACGACGAGTTCGTCGCGGCCGCCCGTCTTCATCTCCGCGAGAGTGCCGACGGCGAGGAGCCGGCCCGCATTCAGCATCAGGACCTGGTCGCAGACCCGCTCCACGTCCCCCAGGAGATGCGTGGAGAGGACCATGCTCCGGCCGGGTCGTCCGGCAAGGATGCGGAGCAGCCCGAGCATCCCCTCGCGCCCCGCGGGGTCGAGGCCGGACGTCGGCTCGTCGAGGATGCAGAGCCGCGGGTCGTGCACCAGCGCCTGGGCGAGCTTCACCCGCTGGCGCATGCCGACCGAGTACTCCGAGATCTTGCGGTACCGCTCCTCCTTGAGCCCCGTGAACTGCAGCACCTCGTGCGCCCGCCGGTAGGCGAGCTCCTTCGGGAGCCCGCTCACCCGGCCCATGTACGCCACGAACCCGATCCCGCTCATCTCCGGCAGGAGGCAGTCGTCTTCCGGCATGTACCCGACCCGCTCGCGGATGGAGAGCCCGTGCCGGGACGCGTCCTCCCCGAACACCGACGCGCCGCCCGAGCTCGGGGGGATGAGGCCCATCAGCACGCGGAGGAGCGTGGTCTTCCCGGCCCCGTTCGGGCCGATCAGGCCGATCGCACCCTCGGGGACGGCGACCGAAACGTCCTGCAGCGCGTCGACCTCCCCGAACCGGCGCGAGAGCCGGCGGGTCTCGAGGAGCGCGGTCATCGGGAGCGAGGGCTCTCTACCGCGTCGGCCTCATAGCCGAGGCGGAGCGTCGCCGGTCGATCGGGAGACTCGGTTCACGCCGGGGGACGTTCGAGGAACCGGCCGAGGAGGTTCGCCATTCGTCCCTCGAGGTCGTCGTACTCGTAGGCGACCGTCACGATCGGCTGGGGGACGTGCACGAGGTGGCTCAGGTCGACCGGGCTCCCGTCGAGGACGAGCTCGGCCTCCGACCGCCGGATCGTCTCCTCGAGCTCGTGGACCTGCTCCGCATCGTAGCCCATCGCCGGGAGGACTCGCGTGAGTTGCGGAAAGTCGCGATAGAGACGGGCGAGACTCCCGACGGCGCTCGTCCGCGCGTCGACGACCGTCGCCCCGCTCCGCTCGGCGGCGAGCATCGCCGCCCCGAACGCCATGCCGCCGTGCGTGAGGGTCGGCCCGTCCTCCACGACGATCACGCGACGACCGCGGAGCTCGGTTCCCGGGGGGAGCGAGATCGTCAGCGCGCCCCGGAGGACCTCAGCGCCCGGGTTGACGCGGGCCGCGTTCTCCTCGATCGACCGGACGTTCTCCGGGCGCGCGGAGTCGGTCTTGCTCACCACGATCGCGTGCGCCATCCGGAAGTTCGTCTCCCCCGGATAGTAGCTGAGCTCGTGGCCGGGCCGGTGTGGGTCGGCGACGACCAGATGGAGGTCGGGGGCGTAGAACGGGACGTCGTTGTTCCCGCCGTCCCAGAGGACGATGTCGGCCTCCTTCTCCGCCGCCCGAAGGATCGGTTCGTAGTCGACGCCGGCGAAGACGACCGTCCCGTCCCGGATGTGGGGTTCGTACTCCTCCCGCTCCTCGATCGTCGTGTGGGCCCGGTCGAGGTCGTCCATCGTGGCGAACCGCTGGACGGCCTGGGCGGCCAGGTCCCCGTACGGCATCGGGTGGCGCACCACGACGACCTTCTTCCCCCGGGACCGGAGGAACCGGGAGACGAACCGGGTGAGCGGGCTCTTGCCGGCCCCGGTTCGAACCGCGCAAATCGCGACGACCGGCTTCGTCGACCGGATCCAGGTCGACCGCGGGCCGGGCAGGAGGAAGTCCGCTCCGGCCGCCTGGGCGATCGACGCCTTGTGCATCACCTCGACGTGGGGGAGGTCCGAGTACGACAGGACCGCGAGGTCGACCTTCTCGTTCCGCAGGAGGGCGGGGAGTTCCGACTCGGGGACGATCGGGATGCCGCCCGGGTACCCGGGACCGGCCAGCGACGGCGGGTACAGCCGTCCCGCGATGTTCGGGATCTGCGCGGCGGTGAAGGCGACGACCTCGAACTCGGAGTGGCCGCGGTAGAGCCGGTTGAAGTTGTGGAAGTCTCGGCCGGCGGCGCCCAGGATCACCACACGCTGACGCGGCATGGCGAATGAAGGCGTTGAGAGGGTAAAGGGCTGGGGGTGGCCCGCGGAGCTCACCGGCGCGTCCCCGGCCCGCCGTCACAGCGGGGGAGGTTCCGTTGGCGTCCGGGGCGCCACCCTGTTAGCCGGTACCGTCGGGACCTGCCGGCGGCACCGCCGGCGGCCGTCGTCGTCGGGCGAGCAGGAACCCGACCAGGACGGCGACCGCGACCAGGGCGATTCCCGCTCCGACGATCTCCCAGTCGACCGGGGTCGCAGATCCGGGGGTACTCCTCCCCCCCGAGGTGACGGTCAGCGTCAGGTTCGCGTGCACGGCCGCGCCGCGCCAGTCGGTCACGATGACGGTCACGACCGATGTGCCGTCCCCGAGGGGAGTGCAGCTCAGGTTCGCAGCGTTCGCGCCCCCGCAGCCGTTCGGCAATCCGGAGTAGGCGTAGGCGTACGGCTGGGTGCCCCCGGACGCGACCGTCGTGAGCGTCGTGGTGGCGCCGACCGCGATGGACGACGACTGCGCGACGAAGCTCACCAGGGCCAGCGGCGAACCGGTCGCCTTCGTGATCGCGAGGTTGTCGGTCTTCGGGACTGAGGTGCCGGCGTACGTCGCCTTGGCGGTCAGGGCAATCTCGCCGGCCCGCGCGCCGGCGGTGAGGGAGACGGAGGCGCCGGACGAGGCGTTCAGCGCCGCGAGGTCGGTCGGGGTGACCGTCCAGGCGAACGTCGCGCCGCTCAGGGCGTGGCCCGCCGTGTCGAAGGCGTGGGCGGTGAGGTTCGCGCCCGAGCCGGCCGATAGGTTGGCGAGCACGGGCATGATCGTCACCGAGCCGATCGGCAGGGCGGCGGCGGTGACGTTCAGGAAGAGGGGCAGGCTCGTGACGAAGTTCCCATCCCGGTCCGTGACACCGACCCGGATCTCGAACTCGCCGGTCCCTGTGGGCGTACAGGCGAACGCCGTGGCGTTCGGCCCCACGCATCCCGCGGGCAGCCCGCTCCAGGTGACCGTATAGGGGGTCGCCCCACCGGAGACCCGGTCCGAGAGGTTCGTCGTCGCCTGGACCGCGACCGGGTCGAGCGAGGCGGTCGGCGTTCCGACCGAGAGGGGTGTGGCCGAGCCGGGCGAGAGGGACCACCACGAGCCCGAGCCGATGCCGCCGCCGGCCCCCGGTGAGCCGAACAGGAACGCATAGCCGTCCTGGGAGTCCTCGACGAACGCCCATCCGAGACCTCCGTCCGGCGGGGCCCCGACCGCGCCGGTCAGGTTGGTCCACGTCCCCGACTGGTACTCCCAGGTGTCGTTCTCAGGCTGGGACACGCAGGACGTCACGTTCCCGACGGTCCGGCACGGGAACCCGAAGCCGCCGACGAGAACGTCGCCCCGGAACGCCGGGTCGTCCACCACCCCGGCGAAGTCTCGGACCGACGGCGCTCTCGTCGTCCGATGGACGGTCCACGCGCCCGCCGAGTAGGTCCAGGTGTCGTTGCAGAGGTACGTGGGGCTCTGGGACGGCGGGCAGCCGTACCCGCCGAAGAGCAGGACTCCCGAATCCTTCGGGTCGTCCCCCAAGGCGGCGCCCTCCCGCGTCACCGGCGCGGCGCCCGTTAGGGCGACCTGGGACCACCGGCCGGCGTGGAACGCGAAGGTCTCGTTCAGCAGGACCGCGGCCGTTTGGCCGCCGAACAGGAGGTCCGCGTTCCCGGTCGAGTCGTACGCGATCGAGGCGGCGAATCTTCCGGACGGCCCGTGGGCCGTGGCGGTGAGGTTCGTCCACGTCCCGTTCGCGAACACCCAGGTATCGTTCAGCACCCCGATCTGCGTTCCGTTCGTCGACAGCGTTTCGCCGCCGAACAGGACCACGCCGGAGTCGCTCGGGTCGTCCGCCAGGGCGGCGGAGAGCCTTCGCGGGGGCGAGGTCGGGGGGGCCAGCTCTGTCCACGTCCCGCCCGAGAAGCTCCAGGTGTCGTTGAGGAGAGAGCCGCCGAACAGGATCACCTGGTGGGTCGTCGAGTCGTACGCCATCGACGCGCCCTCCCGCCCGGTCGGCGTGGAGGGCGACGCGAGTAGGGTCCACGCGCCTGCCGAGAACTGCCAGGTGTCGCCGAAGATCGTCATGGCGACGTAGTCCGCCCCGGCGTAGAGGAGGACCCCGGAGCCCGCGGGGTCGTCGGCCATCATCTCGAGCTCGCGCTCGGCCGGAGCCGAGGCGCCCGTCCCGACCTCGGTCCACCGGTTCCCAGAGAACAGCCAGCTTTCTCCGCGCCAGGTGGGCAGGTAGCTCCCGTTGGGGGGTTGGCCGTACCCCCCGAACAGCAGCACCCCGCCGGCCGTGGTGGCCGGGGAAAGCGCGGCGTACACCACCCCGGGCGGGGCGTTCGACACGGTCGAGGTGAGGTTCGTCCACCGGTTCCCGACGAACTTCCACGTCTGGTTCTGGAACGGCGCGGAGGACGTGCCGTCGCCGAACAGCACCGCCTCGCCGTCCGAGGCGTCCGACGCGAACGCCGGTCCCTGCGAGCTCACCGGCGAGCTGGTCTGGTTCGCTGAGACGTTCGACCAGTGGCCTCCCGCGAACTCCCAGGTCCCGTCGACCGGGACGCTCGTGTTGTTGAGCCCGCCGAACAGGACCCCGACCGAATCGTTGCCGTCGTAGGCGAATCCGGCGAAGTACCGGGCCGGCGGAGCCGTGCCCGCGGTCCCCGTGACGTTCGTCCAGTTTCCGGCCCGGTACGCCCAGGTGTCGCCCAGCGTCGCCCCGCCGTGGGCGAACGAATACCCGCCAAACAGGACGGTCTCATTGAGGGCGGGATCGTAGACCATCGCGCCCCCAGCCCGGGGGGGCGGCGAGCCGTGTACGGTGAGCGTGGCGTTCGTCCACGACCCGTTCGCGAAGGTCCAGGTCGACCCGAGGTCCGGGTCCCCGCCGAACTCGAGCACGTACCCGTCCGCGACGTCGTACGTCATGGCGCCGGCGTACCGGGATTCCGGCGATCCGAGGAGGTGCCAACCGAGGGAGGCGGCCGGCCGTCCGGCGACCCCGGGCCCGGGCGGCGCCCGGAGCAAGGGGCTGGGTGGGAGGAGCCGGATTCCCGGTTGGCCCGCGACAGGGTGGATGGGAGGGCCGAATCCGGCGGCGAGACTCTTCTGCGCGGCGAGGAGGTCCATCGGTCCGCTCGACGCCGCCGCCGGGGCGTTTCCGAGGTGCCCCGAGGTCCGGTCGATCCGTCCGGCCCCCGAGCCCGGAGCGGGCGGGCCGAGGGCGATCCCCGAAAGGAGCAGGAGGACCGGGACGAGGAGGGCGAGCGCGAGCCGGGGAAGCTCAGAGCGCATCGCCCCGCGACACCCCGGCGGGAGGGATGAAGGTGAGCCCGGCGGCCTGCCGCGGAGAATTTGGGAGGGAGAGGACTCCGGCTACGGCCGCGTCGGTCGGGGGCCTAAGGGAAACGCCGCGTCTCAGATGAGCTGGACGTCGACCAAGCTCGCGAGATCGATGCCCGACGTCGGCACCAGCTTCGCGTCGGCGGTGCACGAGTCCAGGTCCCCTGTCATGGGGTTGTCGACCTGGGCGGTCATCCAGAAGGAGAAGCCCGTCGAGATGGCGTACGAATCCGAGGTGCTGAGCTGCACGCTCATCGTCAGCGTGACATTGGTGGCCAGGTTGAGGGTCGTACTGCCCGCGGCGCTCACCTGAGTATGATTGATCCGAGCGGCCGACTTGAGCACCATGTTGCTCGTTTCGTTCAAGACCCCGGCCGCAAATTGAAAGTTCATTTCCGCGAACTGGTTCGGTTCCGAGCAGGTCGAACCGCTCAGGCTCACGTCGAGGTCCATGGTCATCGCCCACTTGACGCGAACCGTGAACGATCCGTTCTGACCGGTAAACCCTTGCAGCAAGATGCCGGTTCGCAGCTTTTCGTAGCCGCTGCTCCCGAGCGACGTGGTCGATGAGCAACTGTGCGCCCTGACGCTACCCCCTCCGCTCACGTTCCCCGTCGTACGGTTGAACGAATCCCCGCCGATGGTGACCGTGCCGCAGCCCAACGCGTGGTGCGTCTTGGTGCTGACGACGGTCCCGCTGTAGGGGGCCTTCCAATGCAGGGTCGCGGCCGGGGGCGCCGCGTTGGCCAGACCTCCGGATACCATCCAAGCCGCACCGAGGACCACAAGGAGCGTGGGGAGTCGTCCCCAAGCGCGCCGGCGGGCGACAACCGATTCCGAGCTGGACAACGCGACGACCTCCCGATCAGGCCGGGATGGTCTCCCGGCACTTAACAGCCGGTGTCGTCGGGGGATGTAGGAACCCGAAATCTCCCGCTGGACGCAGCGCTAGCGAGAGTCGGACTCGGAGTTGGGGGAGTGCCACTCCTTCATGGGAGTCCGTCGGACCCCGGCGACGCGGGCCGCGGCATTCTTCGTTCCCTCGACGGCCCTCGAGCCGGCGGACTCGAAAGCGGCCCCGGTCGCATTCGCGAGGCGGGCCGTCGAATCGACGACCGCCGCTCCGGCCCGCGTGACGGCCGAGCCGACCTGGCGGGGGAGCCGCCGGACCTCGTCGTCGACGGCGCGGCCGAGGGCCGCGAAGTCGTCGTGGATGTCCATCATGGCGTACTTCGCCTCCTTGGCGGTCATCCGGCCGAGGCGGTCGATCTTCTCATCGAGGGTGGTGAACTCGATCGTGAGGTCGCGGCCGAGGCCGCCCGCGGCGCGGCGCATCTCCCTCAGGTGTTCGCGAAGCTGGGTCTGTTCGGCGGTTTCGGGCATTTGGCCGTCCTCCGAGGGATTCGACCGGAAGTCGGGGTATAATCCTATGCGCCGAGTGGAAATTCGGTCGGCTACCCGCCCATTCGACGGTCGGTCTTGCGGCGACGAGCCCCGGGCTTCTTGGTCCCCGTCGGAGCGGGGGTCGGGGCGGCGGTGGGGGCCGGCGGGGTCGCAGGTTGCCGGACGGTCTCGGTCCGGCCGATCCACCGGACGAGCAGCTCGACCCCGAGCCGGTTCGGGTCGGTGACGACCATCGTCCCCTCGAGCGTGCGGGCGATCTCCCGCGCCGCGGTCTCGTACTCGGGGTGCTCGGACCGGATCAGGACGAGCGAGAACTTGAGCGGCCGCACGGTCGAAAGCTCCCGGGCGTGGACGAGCGCCGACTCCATCGCCGCGGCGAGGTTCCCCGACCGGACGTTGCCGTCCTCGTCGGTGTACGCCTCCGGCAGGCCGTCCGTGACCAGGTACACCTCCCGGCGCGAGGCGCGGGAGGCGCGGAGCAGGAGGAACGCGGTCCGCAGCGCCTCCCCGGTGTTCGTGAACGCGCCCGGCTTGCATTCCCACAGTTCGACAAGGTCGAGCAGGTCGACCCGGTTGTCGAACGCGAGCACGTCGATAGTCGCGTCCGGGTGGCGCTTTCGGACGGCGACGTAGAGCGCGAGCAGCGCCTTCTTCGCCGCCGGGAGCTTCTCGCCCTCGGCCATGCTCCCCGACCGGTCGAAGGCGAGCACGACGTGGACGCGCTCGCTCGTCACCTCCCGGTAGACGTAGCTCGTCGTCTCGTCGATGTGCCGGAGGCCCGCCTGGCGGGCCGCAAGGATCGAGCTCGGGAGGTCGAGGTGGGCGATCTCGTCGGACTGCCGAAGCCGGGACTTCTCGTACATCCCGGTCGACGCGCCGCCCGCGAGGGAGAGGCGGACGTCGGACGGGAGCTGCTTCGTCTCCTCCTCGAGGACGAGCCGGGCGAACCGCTCCACGAGGCCGTAGGTGACGGCCAGGCCGCCGTCCTTCTCCGCGACGAACCCGCGCTCCTTCAGCTCCCGGTCGACCCGCTTGGATTCCGCCTCGCGGACCCGGTCGCGGGCCTCCACCTCGGCCCGCCGTCGGGCCTCCTCGCGCTCGGCTTCGAGGGCCCGGCGCTGCTCGTCGGCCTCGCGACGTTTCGCCTCCGCTTCGCGCCGAAGGTCCCTCTCGCGCGCGCTGAGGGTCTTGTCGACCCGTTCGGTGAGCTCGTCACGCTCCCGGGGGGTGAGCCGCGCGATCGCCTCGCCGAGCTCCGAGGAGCCGATCGACCGGCCCCCCTCCCCGAGGCGGGCGAACACGACCGAGCGCTCCCCGCGAGTCTTCGCGGGCTTGAGGGACTTTCGACCGAACAGACCCTTGAACCAGGCGACGAGCCGGGCGAACAGCGCCCGGAGCCGCTCGACGAACGACGGCCGGTCCGGTTGCATCCACGACGCGTCGGGGAGCAGCAACGCCGAGCGGACGTCGTCGACCAGGCCGTCGTCGATCTTCGACCAGTCGAGTCCGCGCGCCCGGCGCCGGCGCTCCTCGGCGTTGGCGAGCTCCGCGGCGAGCTCCGCCTCGGTGCGACGGCGGACCGTTTCGAGCTCGTCGACCCGCCGGTCGTACTCGCCGACGATCCGCTGGACCCGCCGGGACGCTTGCCGCTTCAGTCGCTCCCGCAGTTCGGCGAGGCGGGCCGCGAGCGCCCCGTCGCGAGCCGCCTGGTCGGCGATGACCGCCTTGGCGGCGTCGACGCCGCCCTCCGCCAGCGCTCGGATCAGCGCCGCGCGGTCGACGAGGTCGAGAACGTCGTCGGAGCCGACGTCCTCCGGGTACTGGGTGCAGTCGGGCAGCTCGACCGCGGACTCAGAGGCGGGCGTCGTCGTCCGCTTCCTCACCCTGGCAGGTGAACATCGAGTACCGCTCGAGGAGCGCGAACGTCGCGACCGCCGCGTCGACCGGTCGGAGGCCGGCGGGTCGGCGCCCGCGCTCGCCGACGTAGGCGGTGAAGGCGCGGAACCTCGGGAACTCGGCCCCGGGGGCCGCGAGGGAATCGACGAGCGTCGGGTCGTCCTTCAGGCGGCGCCCTTCGGAGACGACCGCCTCGCCCTCGGCCTTGTTCTCCTTCAGGACGGTCCGGTAGAACCGGCACCAGTACACGCCGCTCGACCGCTTCAGGGACGGTTCGAGGTGCTGGTCGACGAATTCGCGGACCCGCTTCTCGTTCTGGTCGAACGAGTCTCCGCTTCGGGCGCGGATCCGTCCCCGCATGGCGTGCAGGAGCCCTCCCTTCACGTCCTCGACGGACGCGACGGGGTGGTCGTGCAGGACGGCGGTCGCGCCGGTGCGGGCGGCGACGTCGATGAGCGTCCGGTTGGAGCCGACCTCGCCGATGTCCGGGTTGTCGTCCGACGCCTTCTGGCGCCACGTTTCGATCACCCGCACGCCCGCGTCGACCAGGATCTCCGGGACGAAGCTCGCGAGCTCGGCCGGGGCGGCGAGCCAGACGATCCGCCGGTTCGCCGCGTGGAGCGGATTGTAGGTGACGTGGAGGCTCGTCAGCCGGTCCGAAAGCGGGTCGTTGATGTTGTCGAGGTCGGAGAGGTTCGAGGTGCCGACCGCGACGAAGTTCCCCGGGAAGCTCTCGCGCGACTTCGAGGGGGTGACCGTCCCCTCCTGGAGCGCCTGGAGGAGCACGTTCTGGGTCCCGAGCGGGAGCTTGCCGATCTCGTCGACCAAGAGGAGCCCGCGGTTCGCCTGGAGGAGCTTCCCGGGCTCGAGGACGAGCGGGCTCATCGGGTCGCCAATCTCCTCGAGACGTCGGAGGTTGATGTTGCCCGTCAGATGGTCGGGGAACACTTCGCTGCTCCCCTGGAGCCGCGCGAACCCGAACCCCTCGCGGAGCCGGACTTGTTCGGCCGGTACCTTCGTCGGGTCGACCGACTCCGGCCGGAACGCCGAGACGTCGTTGTCGGGGGCGAACCGGCGGCGGCAGATCGGGCACGGGGGGAACCGTTCGGCGACCTTCGGGTCGACGACGGAGAGCGGGTGATCGAGGACAGGGCAAGCGGCGATCACCCACGCGTCCTTGGGGAACAACTCCCAGACCTCCTTCGCGAGGTTGGTCTTGCCGGCACCGGACGGGCCGAAGAACAGGACGTGGGAACCCGCAACCAGGGCCGTCGTCAGGTCCTCGTACGTCTCGGTGGGGAGGACGGTCTTCGGAAACAGGCTCGCCGTCGCTTCGTCCCGGCTCAGTCCCTGCTTCCGGGCGGCGTCGATCCGCCGGAGGATCTCCCCGCGGAGTCGCTCCGTCGGGCTCTCGACGGGAACCCCGCGCTCCTTCAGCTGTTGGGCGGTCGCTCGGAGAACCCCGGCGGCAGGCGAGCGCGCGGTACCGCTGGTCCCCATCGACACGCGCGGCCGAGCGGGGAGCGCCATATGTAATTTGGGGAGCCGAAAGCGAGGGTCCCGCCGTCAGGGATCGACCGGAGACCGGGTCGGTGACGCGCGGCCGCCTAGTACGCCTCGACCAGAACGCCCGGAATCCGGGAGAAATCGGCGTCTCGCGTCATCAGGATCGCGTGGTGATGTTTGGCCGTCGCCCCGATCAAAAGGTCGAGGTTCGAGACGTGTCCCCCCTTCCGGGCACATTCTCCGCCCAAGCGGGCCGCCTCCAGGGCGATCTCGGCCGACACCTCGAGCACTTCGAGCTGGGCCGTGAATTCGAGCGCGTCGGCGAGCCGACGGCCTCCCTGAAGGTGAGCTCCGACGAGCACCTCGGTCAAGGTCGGGGCGGCTACGGCCAACCGCTCGCCGGCCGCCTCGAGTTCCCGGATTCGACGGGCGGCGTCCGGGTCGCCTCGGAGCAGATCGATGCAGAACGTCGATTCGAGGCAGCGCACTACCCGCTCCAGCTCCGCCGGATCCGTTCCTCGCGACGCTCGTCCGCCCGACGAGAGCTCCGGTACGACGTCGCGAGGGTCTCCCGCTCGGCCGCGTCCATGTCGGCCCACCGACCGGCAAAATCGGAGAGCGGCCGGCGAGGTCGGGCCAGTCGCTTGACGGCGTCACTGAACGTCTCGTCCTTTTGCTTCGAGCGCTTGAGCAACTCGTAGGCTTCGTCGTCGAGGGCGACGGTCCGCGCGGACATCCGGAACGATGATGATGTAGCCGCTATATATTTACAATGTCGAGCACAGTAGCTCCGCGGGTCGGGTAGGCCCCCCCGAAACACTCCGAGCCGGGGGCGGAGCCTGGGTGCGCCGACGTCAACGAGACCGCACCATTCTCCGCCGGTCGCCACCATTATGTAGCGGACTCAGGTGGGCCGGCCCCGCGACCGATGGCCGAGAAGGAATCCGGACCGAAGAAGGCGACGCTCGCCCGGACGGTCAAGGACAAGTGGCGGTCGAAGCACTGGTTCTCCGTCCGCGCCCCGGCGCTCTTCAACCACGCCGAGATCGGCGAGACGATGGCGAGCGAGCCGGAGCAGATCATCGGCCGGACGCTCGAGACGACCCTCCAGGAGATCTCCGGCGGTGCGGACATCGGGAAGGCCCACATCAAGCTCCGATTCCAGATCGACCGGATCTCCGGCGAGAAGACCGCCGAGAGCCGGTTCATCGGCCACGAGCTGACGAGCGATTACGTGCGACGGCTTGCCCGCCGGAAGCGGTCGAAGATCGACACCTCGCTCTTGGTCACGACGAAGGACGGCGTGCAGATCATCGTCAAGCCCGTCGCGGTCGGCGAGCAGCGACTCCAGACGCGGCTCCAGGCCGAGCTCCGGCTCCGACTGCGGTCGCTCCTCACCGAGGAAGCGCAGAAGAAGACCGGCGCCGAGTTCGTGCGGGAGATGCTCGGGGGGGACCTCGGCAAGCTTCTCGCGCACGGCCTGAAGTCGCTCTACCCCCTGAAGAAGATCGAGATCCGTCGTTCCGAGGTGCTCGGAACGATCGAGGTCACGACCTCCTCGGATCCGGCCAGCGAGGCCGTCGCCGGACCCGACGTCGTGGCCCCGGCGATGGCCGAGGCGACCTCGGACGCTCCCGCGGACGCCTAGCGCGGAGCCGATGGCCCTGCGGCGCGGCCGGTACACTCTCCCTGTCGGGGTGGCTCAGCCCGGTAGAGCACGGGACTCATAGCGGGGAGGCGACGCCTCCCCGGGAGAGATCCTGGGGCCGGGGGTTCAAATCCCCCCCCCGACACCATAGAAGCCATTAATGCACTGGTTACCATAACTTTCAGCAGCATGGCGTCCGACCCCCTAACCACGATCTCCGTCCGCGAATCGACCCGAACAGAGCTGCAGCGGCTGAAGTCCGGGGGACAGAGCTACGACGAGGTGATTCGAGGTATCCTTGAGGAACTCGAGGAGCGAGACCCCTGGTTCGCTGAGATGGAGCAGCGAATCGCGGATTGGAAGCAGGGCAAGATCAAGCTAGAGCCGATCGAGACCCTCCTGGACCAGGACAAGAAAGCCCGAGCGCGGAAGCCACCCTGATGGCGAGGACGGTCCTCCGGGACCCCCGATTTGACGCCGAGTTCTTGGCGCTCCCCGAGGAGGTGCGCGATGGTTGCTGGCACGTCATCGCCGCCCTGCGCCGCCGGCCGTTCTCGCCGGGAGCGGGATTCCGGGTCGAACGACTCCGGCGAGTCGCCCCCACAGAAGCGTGGACGGCGCACTTCTCGAACGACCAGTACCGGCTTCTCTACGTGGTCGATGGGGAGGCTCTGATCTTGTTCGGCGTGGGTCTACGGCCGGGATTCTACCGAAGGCTCGACCGGATTCGGGGTCGAAGACCGCGCCGGGGTTAGGGTCACCCGGGGCTCCGCGAGGAGTTCATTTTCGCACAAATCGGATCGGAACTCTTCGGCGATGTTTCCCCCCCCGAGAGTCGCGCCAGGCGGAATCCAGGCTCTGGTAGGCACCGCTCCGGGTGCGGCCCAATCGCACCCTCGGGCCCTCTGGGTCCCCCCCCGTCGTCCGTTCCGGCGGGGACCCCAACTCAGCCCTGTCGGGGCTAGTGGAATCCGGCTCACTCCGGAACCGGACCGAAGAACTCGATCCAATTGCCGTCCGGATCCCGAGTGTACAGTAGGTTCTCGTACTTCTCCCGGACTCGTGCCACGATCGGGAAGCCTCGGCGACGGAGCTCCTGCTCCCACCGCTCAACGTTCGACACACGGAACCCGAAATGGTCGAATTCGGTTCCCTTGCGCATCGGCTCGTAGAATCGGCTCCCTCTTGGATAGAAGTTGAGCTCCAAGAGCGGGGCGGACTTCGGAAACGCCAGATGGACCCACCGCCCTCCGTGCCCCATGATTCCGCGGCTCTCGACCTTGAACCCAAGCTTCTTGTAAAACCTCAAGGACCGGGCGAGGTTGCGCGTTCGCAGGCCGGCGTAGACGAACTGGAGTTTGACCGGGGGCATCGCGGAGATTGACGCGGTCGCTCGTATATCTAGAGGGTTGAGAGGGGCTTCTCCGACAGAGGCGACTCCAAATGGATGGCGGATGACGCGCTTCCGAGGGACCAAGGCCGCCATCCGAACCGGGTGAAGGGAGTCCCACGATGACCGAAGCCAGGTGAGGCTCGTCCGGACGCCGGCGGAGGGAGGAATTTGCTCCCCTCAATCCGCACCTCGGGCCGACGGACCCGACCTGCGATTTCGGACTGGGGCGCCTGGGCCAATTCCTTGGCTCAAGGAAGGAAGCGGGCGCGATCCAGCTCCTCGCGCATGGCCCCCATGTTTAGTATTCTAATTCCAACTTGATGCCAATATTTAGATACCTAAATTGGTGCGCGCTTAAGTAGAATTCACTCATGGCTGGCCCGCAGTGACCACCATGCAGCTCAACGGAAAGAGTGCGGTAATCTACGGCGCCAACAACCCGACCGGGGCCTCGGTCGCACGCGCATTCGCCCTGAAGGGAGCGACGGTGCACTTGGCCGGTCGATCCACCAGTCGGCTCCAGCCGGTCGCCCGCGAGATCTTGAACTCGGGCGGCGCGGTGGAAGTCGCCGAAGTCGACCCGCTTGACATGGACTCGGTCGGCGAGCACCTTCATCAGGTCGTCGTCAAGCACGGGACGGTCGACGTCAGCCTGAATCTGGCGTTCATGGGCATCGAGGGGGCGGCCCGCCTCTGCAACCTCACCGGCGAGCAGTTCGACGCGGCGACGTTCACGCGGGTTCGCTCGAATTTCGTGACTTCGGCCGCCGCGGTCAAGGTGATGGCCTATCAGGGACGGGGGATCGTCCTGGCGACCGCCGCCCCCGAGACGGCCTCCGCCGTCGGCACCATCGCGGGCCAGGCCATCGGCAGCGCGGCCATTGGGGCGCTCTGCGAGCAATTGCGGATCGATGTCGGGACCTTCGGGGTACGGATCGCGTATCTCGCCGAGGCCCCCGCCTCCGCCGAGGAGCTGATCGAGAAGCTCTTCGGGGTCCTGTCAACGCTTTCGGCGCCCTCCCCGGCTCCCGTACCGATGGTCCGGGAGCCCGCGGCCTCGATCAAGTCCCCGACCAACGAGGTATCCACCGGGGTAGCCGCCATCTAGGCCAGATCGCCGCGCCTTTGGGGGCCGGCGAGTCCGCGGACCGGCGCGGGGGCTCAGCTGCTGGTCGACCCGGCGTGCTCCAAGAACGTCGCAGAGGGCACGAAAAACAGGCTCCCGGTCACGGGCCGGCTGAAATCGAGCAGCCGGTCGTACTGGCCGGGAGGGTTGCCGACGAACATGTTCTGCAGCATCCGCTCCGTCGTTCGAGGTGTTCGACTGTAGCCGATGAAGTAGGTCCCGAACTCGCCTTTCGCGGGGCTTCCGAACGGCATGCTGTCCCGGAGGATCTGCACCTCCGCGCCGTTCTCGACGATCTTCGTCAGGGCGTTGTGGGCGTACCCTGGCTTGGCCGATTCGGTCAGCTCGATGTCCGAGAGCTTCTGCCGACCGACGATCCGTTCCTGCTGCTCGGTCGGGAGGGCGTTCCAGCCGCTCAAGTCGTGGAGATACTTTTGGACCGTCACGTAGGTTCCCCCGGCGAACGCCGGGTCCTCCTCCCCGATGAGCACGGCGGCCCCGGCGGCCGAGCCCTGCGGGTTCTCGGTCCCGTCGACGAACCCGAGAAGGTCGCGGTTGTCAAAGTACCGGAACCCCTGGACCTCGTCCGTCGCGACGACGGCCGAACCGAGGGAGCTCAAGATCTGCGATTCGAGCTCGAAGCACAGGTCGAGGCGGTCCGCCCGGAGATGGAAGAACACGTCGCCGGGCGTGGCCACCGCGTGCCGCCCTTCGGCCCGAATCTCGGCGAAGGGGTGCAGCTCCGCCGGTCGGGGGGCTCCGAAGAGGGGCTCCCACACGGTGGACCCGAACCCAACCACGCAGGAGAGAGTCCCTTCTGGTTCGCGAAAGCCGACGCCCCGGACCATCGCCGGCAGGTCGCCGCAGAGGGCGCGGAGCGCCGCCCGGCCGTCGGGGATGGACGGGCATCGCAACGTGAGGAAGATGGCGGCGCGGGTCAGAGGACCCACCACGGGTTGGGCGACGGTCATCCCATCTCCCCGTCCGGCCCCGCGCGTCAAGGCTTGGGAGTACCCAACTCCGGCTTCCGGGCGTGCACGATCACGCCCTCCCCGGGGATGGAGATCCCGGCCGGCGTCGTCCAGCGCACGAGATTGTCCCGGGCCTTCCGGAGGACCTCCTCCCGGACCGCCTCCGGTTCCTCGGATAGGGAGTGGCCGATCGGGGTGGCCTTCAAAATCGCGTGGAAATACGCCGGCTGGTCGGCGAAGTGAAGATAATACTCCCGACGCTCCTCGGTGGCGTCCCGGAATCCGGCCTGTTCGAGGAACGCCACCATCTCCCCGGGTCCCCCCGTCTCGTACGGGGTCGGAATGTAGCCGGACTCGTCCGGTTCCGCGTGCTCGAGCATGGGGCCGATGATCGCGTGGATCCACGGCACCCGGTCTCCCGTGCTCCAGACGCTGACGGCGATACGTCCCCCGGGGCGGATCACCCGGAACGCTCCCCGGGCCGCGGCCTCGGGGTCCGTGAAGATCTGAAAGCCGAAACTGCTGACGGCGGCGTCGAACGACGCGTCGGGGAGCTGGAGGTCCCCGCCGTCCATGGCGCGGAAATCGACGTTCGAAAGCCCTCGCGCCTTGGCGACCCTCGACGCGATCGCCACCATGTTCTCGGACAGGTCGACGCCGGTGACGTGCCCGGACGGTCCGACCGCGCCGGCGATCGTGATGGCGGGTTCCCCGGGACCGGTCCCCAAGTCGAGGATCTTCTCGCCGGGCCGGGGGGCGAGGCGGGCGATCAGATCCGAACGGAACGGTTCCAGGTTCCGCATGAGGCCCACGTACGCCTCGGCGGCCTCATTCCACGTGGTGCGGGTGTATTCCCGGTAGTAGTCGTCGGTGTACTTCCACGGCATGGCGGACGAGGTTCGCCAATGGCTCGCGATATTTCAGCCGGGGCGTCCGGGGTCGTTCGGAATCGGGAACCCTCCGGACTTCGGCCCGGTGCGAGCGGTCGGGCGACGAGTGGGTCCGGGAGGTCGTCCAGTACGCGCACGAGCCGATCTACGACCCGGTTCGCGCCGGGCCTCGGTTCCGGGCGCTCGTGGCCTCGATCGGGCTCCCGAGCGCGTCGGTCCTCGGGAGGGCCGGTCCGGTCAGGGCTGGGCGAGGATCTTGGCGAACGACGCGGCCAGTTGGAGGTACATCTCCCGAAGGTCCAACACGAGCGCCTCGGCTTTCGGGGTGTCGAGCCCCTCGAGAACGCTGAGGTTCTCGAGGAACGACGCCCGCACGCAGGGGGTGGAACAGAACGACTGACCTCGGAAGATATCCACCACGGGCTCCGGGAGCCCTTCGACATCGAAGTGCCCGCGGCCGGCGGCGACGTGGGTTCCGCATCGGCAGGTCACATTCTCGGAGCAGGTCCGTTGGACGATTCGAGGGGCCTCGCCCTCGGTCGACCCCGAAGCCCCACCGGCCATTCCGATCGGTCCTCCTCCGTGTGATAGTGTATCACACTGGATGAAAGCATCGTACGGGGCTCACGCGGCGCGAACGACCGCTCCGCCCCCGATTCCCGCGGGGGGGACAATGGGGAATTCCGAGTCGCGACGCTCGCGGCTCTCGGCCGTTCCACCGAAGCGGGCCGGAACCGCCGAAATTCGGGGCTTGCACCAATCCGGACGTCCTCCGGTGGTGGGTACTTATTACCCCGGGGCTCCCCTCGCCGATCGATGAAGCTGCGACGACTCGCCTGGCTGGGACCGGCTAGCCTGATCCTCCTCGCCTTCCTGCCGATCGCGGGCGCGACCGCCCCCGTGAACGGCCTGGTCACGACGTGCACGTCGACGGCCAGCTGCTCGTTCGTGTTCAACACCTCGGCCGGCACCGGCTGGGCGAAGACGACCGCCTCCACGATGTCCTTCCAGCTCCCCGGAGAGGCCCTCGCGTCGTACAACCTCACCTACGCGACGTACATCGGCAGCCTCACCGGCACCTACACCTACTGGACGGTCGGCAACTTCCACGGGACCGACGTCAACACCGGGAAGGTCGTCTACGGCACGACGGACACCAACTACACCATCACCTGCCACGGCCACAGCGGCCGGGGCGGCGGCTGCACCTACACCTACACGACCGACAACGGCACGGTCGTGTTCCACTTCACGAAGGCCGAGCTCACCTCGACCTCCGTGTCGTGCACCCCGTCGAGCGTCGCGGTCGGGGGCGGCAAGACGGCCTGCACCGTGACGGTCACGAACCTCTGGAACAGCACGAACTTCCCGACCGGGAAGGTCCACCTGGCGAGCTACGGATTGGGGTCCTTCGCGAGCAAGGGGGTCTGTACGCTGTCCTTGGGGTCGTGCACCCTCAACTGGCATCCGTTCGACAACACGAACGGCCTCGTCTCGATTGGGGCGACGTACCCGGGCAGCGTGGCGTTCTACAAGAGCACCGGATCCACCTCCGTCACCGTGACCGGCGGCGGCTAGACGACCCGCTTCAACCCCTTCGCGGCGCCCTGAACCGGTCCGGGAGCCCCCCGGACCCGCCCGGGTCGCAGAATCCCATTCTCATCGAGCCGAGTCCCGGCCAAGGTTGAAAAGCCCGAGCCTCCTGAGCCCGCCGCGCGGGGCGGACCCTCCCCCAGGGAGAGACCCGTCCTACGCGCACAGGAGCCGCGCTTTGGGAATGTCTCACGCCGTGCCGATTCCGCCTCGTTCTCGACGCTGGATGGGCTGGATTCCGTTCGGGCTCATCCTGATCGTCCTCGTGACCGGGGGGGTCTCGGCGACGCCCTCGTTCGCTCCGCCCGGCACGCCACCCCCCGTCCGGTTCGTTCCGGCCGCGGTCGCCCCGTCCGCCGCCCCCGCCACGCCCCCGCCCACGAACGTCTCCTTGACGGTCAACACCTCCTCGGTGAACCTGTCGGACCAGTTCTGGGGCGCGACCGTGAACAACGAGGTCCGCATGTTCCGCGGCGAGACGAACGCCGTGAACGCGACCCCCGCGAGGGTGCTCGTCTGGCCGGGCGCGATGGCGGGGGAGGACTACGACCCGTTCACGGACACCCACTACAACACCTACGACGGGACGCCGACCCACGCGCTGACGAACGAGAGCCAGTTCGTCCAGATGTGCCAGGCCACGCACTGCATCGCGATCGTCCAGGTCCCGGCGGAGATCGACAACGCGAGCTTCGCCGAGGCGCTCGTGAACTACACCGAGGTGAACCTGAGCTTCCACCCCGCGTACTGGATGATCGGGAACGAGCCGGAGCTCTGGGCCCACTGGAAGGTCGCCTGGAAGAACTGGCCGACGACCTCCACGAACGGGCCGGACCCGACCCAGTTCGCCAACGAGGTCCTCCAGTACGTCAAGGCGATCCGGGCCGTCGACAACACGACCCCGATCCTCGGACTCCCGGCCTCCGGCTGCACCTGCGGGTACTACACCTTCGAGCAGTGGATCTCCGGCGTTCTGAAGGTCACCGGCTCGAAGATCCAGGCCGTCGCGTTCCACGAGTACCCGGCCGGGTGGCTCGGGACCGGCAACGGCAGCCTCGAGGCGTTCTACGGGACGATCCAGAGCGCCGCCGGCATCCCGACGCGCGTCATCGCCGCCCGCCAGGCGATCCAGTCGGCGTGTCCGGGATGCAACGTCTCGCTGTTCATCAGCGAGCTCGGCGCCGCCCTATCCTGGTCGAGTTACGGGCCGTACGCGATCGGGTTCTCCGGCGACTTGAGCCTCGCTTCGCAGGTCACCCAGGCAATGGCCCTCAACCTCACGAACGTCGACCTGTTCGCGACCGAGCTCGCGACCACCAACTCCTGGTTCTCAACGGCCGGGCTCGCCCGGCCGGATTACGGTCTGTACTCGCAGATCTTCGACCACCTCGGCACCGAGGCGTACCAGGTGAACGTCACGGGGCTCGGCCACACCCTCTACGGGATCGACACGGTCGCCCCCAACGACCACGGCCGCAAGGACCTGCTCGTCGTGAACGACAACATCACCCGGTCGATTACATTCCACCCGCAGTTCGCCGGGTCCTCGGAGTCGTCCGCGGTCGAGTCGTGGAGCTGGAACGGGTCGATCCACTCGACGGTCGCGAACGCCACGCAGTGGGTGGAGCCGTATACCCCGAACGCGGTCCCCCACGAGATGCCCGGCGGATTGCCGGCGAACTACACGCTCCCCCCGCAAAGCCTGGTCCTGTTCGAGACGTACCCCTCCGGTGGAACGTTCGTCCGGATCGTCCAGAACGGCGTCCCCGCCCCGACGGCCTGGTACGCGGGCGTCCACTCGAACTTCTACACGACCACGGCGTCGAACATCTCGCTGATGCTCCCGAGCGGGTCGTACCCCGTCCGTTCGGTCCCGATCCCCCTCCCGATCGGGGGGAAGGAGCTCAACCCGTCCGAGCAGCTCGCGCCGTTCGACCCGACCCCCCTCGGTGTGACCGGCGCGTACGCGAACACCACCCTCAACTTCGTCCCCCAGTGGCGCGTCAACGCCACTGCCTTCCCCGCCGGCGAAGGGACGGTGACGCCATCGGTCGGCTGGTGGAACGCGAGCGAGAAACTGAACCTCACCGCCACCCCGGCGCCCGGGTACGCCTTCGCGGGTTGGAGCGGGTGGGGACCGGGGAGCTACAACGGAACGAACCGGTCGATCACGATCGTGCCGACCGGGCGAGTCCTCGAGAAGGCCCGGTTCGTCACCGGGGAGATCATCGTCCTCGATGAGTCCGGCCTCGCGTCGGGCACCGCCTGGTCGGTCACCATCCGCGGGCTCACGACGAGCTCGACGACGAATCTCCTCACCGTCTACGAGCCGTTCGGCAAGTACGGCTACTCGCTGAATCCGGTTGCGGGTTATCGGAGCATTCCCCCGAACGGGAGTTTCGCCGTCACCGCGGGCTGGAGCCTGGTGCAGGTCCGGTTCGACCCGATCACCCCGCCGCAGCCGACGTACGCGGTCATCTTCCAGATCTCCGGGCTCCCGGATTCCACCCCCATGTCGATCACGGTCCGGAACGCCACCCAGACGCTCGGGGCGTTCTTCCCGGAGTTCCACCTGACGAACGGCAGCTACGGCTACGACGTCGGGTACGTGGCCGGCTACCATGCCGCCGTTCCGCTCAAGACGTTCGCCGTCCACGGCGGCCCGCTCACGGTCGTCGTGCCGTTCGTGCCGACCGTCTACGACATCGCCTGGGTCGCGAACGGTACAAGGGCTGGGTTGAACTGGACGGTCGACCTGGACGGCCAGCTCCTCTCGGCCGACACCGAATGGGTCTCCTCCTCGCTCCCGAACGGCTCGTACGCGTACACGGTCGCTCCCCCGGCGAACTTCTCCGCGAGTCCTCGGACCGGGGTTCTCACGGTCGACGGCTTCGCGATCAAGCTGAACCTGACGTTCGCCCTCGCGGAGTTCCGCGCGCTGTTCGAGGCCACGGGACCCGGTGCGTCCGCGACGTGGACGGTCCGGCTCGGGGACCTCACCGAGAAGTCCCAAGCGAGCCGCTCGTCGTTCCTCGCGCCGAACGGGACGTACACCTACGACGTACGCGCCCCGACCGGGTACTACGCCACCCCGTCCCACGGGACGCTGACCGTCGCCGGCGAGGTCGCCCCGACGGTGATCCAGTTCCAGCCGACCTCGGAACGTCCCTCGGCCGCCCTCGTCGCCGCGCTGAGCTCCGGGGCGCTCGTCGTCTCGATCTGGATCGGGGCGTCGGTGCTTGCCGGCTTCGCCGTGGTCCGCAAGTTGCGCCGATAGGGTGGTGGACGTCCCTGACCGCCGGGAGCAGGCTGGCGCACGCCGCGCCGCGGCTCCGGGAGCGGTGAGGCCGCCATGCTCCTCGACCCGCTGGTCCCGCTCCTCCGGGCGGCCGGGGTCCCGCTCGGCGGCGTGCTGTTCGGCCTCGCGCTCGGCGGCGGACTCGTCGCCGTCGTGGAGTGGCTCCACCGAAGACCCACGACGTCCGTCGCCGGCGCCGTCCGGATCCGCGTCGTCCCGGACCCCGCGGCGCTCCGGCCGTCCGGACCCGACGCGCCGCCATCCGAACCCGGACCGGTCGCTCCGGTCACGGTGACCTCCGCCCAAGGAACCTCGACCGTCTTCCTTCGGGGGGCCGGCGCGTCCCCGAACGCCCCGCTCCCGAGGGCCCGGAGGTTCCTCGCCGTCCTCGGGGGTTCGTTCGTCCTCCTCTCGGCGTTCGAGCTCGCGTTCTTCTCCCGACTGTTCCTGCCGTACGACCACCTCGTCGGCTACGCCGGGACCGTGCTGTTCTGGCCGACGCCCTGGCCCGGCGTCTACGCGGTCAACTCGGCCTCGCAGCTCGTCCCGGACTACATCTTTCCGATGTACCTCGCCGGGATGACCGCGTTCGCCCTCGCGAGCGGCCTCGTCTATCGGCGCCCCGCGCTCCCGGCCACCCGCCGGCTCGCGGCGCTCGGGCTGATCGTGCTCTACATCGCGATGGAGGTGGTGCTCGACGCCGTCTTCTTCACCGTCCCGGGCCAGAGCGTCCGGAACCTCGCGATCGTCGTCCGGACCCTTACGGGCGGGATCTTCCTCGCCTCGCTCGTGCTCTGCACGCTGTTCCTCCCGACGCCGCAACGCGTCCGGGCGCGGTTCCGGCCCGACCCGGGGGCGCGCTGGCAGTTCGTTGGCACGGGCGTCGCCGCCATCGTCCTCTCGACGGCCGCCCTGATCCTGGTCGACCAGTCGCTTGGGGACCGGTCGATCCTGCTGCCGTTCACGCTGCTCCTGCTCCTGCCCCTCGTCACGCTCGAGCTGTTCATCGCCCTCAACCGGCCCCTCTACTTCCGGCAGCTCCGGTCCCGGCCGCTCCCGTCGCTCGCGCAGTACCACCCGTCGGTCTCCATCCTCATGCCGGCGTACAACGAGGAGCGGTGGATCGCGGAGGCGATCCATCACGCGGACGTCGCGGCCGGCAAGTACCCGGGCCCCGTGGAGATCATCGTCGGGAACGACGGCTCGACCGACCGGACCTCCTCGCTCGCCCGGGCGGCGATCGTCGGCCTCCAGCACGCCCGCGGGCTCGTCGTCGACCTGCCCCACGCGGGCAAGTCGAACGGCCTGAACGGGGCGCTCGCCCTCGCCACGGGCGAGATCGTGATCCGGCTCGACGCCGACACCTTCGTCTCCGAACGGCTCGGCTTCGCCGCCATCATCCCCCACTTCGCCGACCCGGAGGTCGGGGGCGTTCAGGGGTCGATCCACCCGCGGCAGCGGACGGGCTGGACCCGGAAGCTCCGCGCGCTCGAGATCGCCTGGGGGCACTACTTCCAGCGCCCGGCGGTCATGGGCGTCCGGTCCGGCGAGGTGATCGACGGCCTCTTCTCGGCGTTCCGCCGCAAGGACCTCGTCGCCCTCGGCGGCTGGGTGCCGTGGAACGGCGAGGACACCGAGCTCTCGATGCGCCTCCAACGGCTCGGTTACCGGGTCCGGATGGAGTTCCGCGCGCGGGCCTACGAGGACGTCCCGGAGAACTACGAGGCGCTCCGGCGGCAGCGCGTCCGGTGGGCCCGGGGGATCTTGATGGCGAACGGGCAGCACTATCCGTCGCTCGTCAGCCGCACGCCCGAGTTCGCCGGACTCGGCGTGCTGCTCTGGTTCCTCACCTTCGCCCGCTCGGGCGTCCGGAGCCTGGTCTACGTCTTCCTCGTGCTCCTGCTCCTCCTGCTCGGCGTCCCGGCGCTCGTCGACGTGGCGTACCTCCTGCTCCTCGCGCTCGCCGTCCGCGCGGTCCCGCTCGCGTACTTCCTCGGGAAGATGGGGCGGTGGGACATGCTCGTCTGGATCCCGTTCTTCCCGGTGGCGAGCGTGATCAAGCAGTCGTTCCGGTTCGAGGCGTTCGGCCTCATGGGTCCGGAGGCGAAGCAGGAGTACGCCTGACCGGGTGCCCGCCCGGCCGCGCCCCGGGCCAGGCTACGCCCTCGGTCCGGGCGTTCCGGTCCGGGCCTTCGCGAGTCGGACGATGGCCGCGAGCGAGAGGTCGACGTCCTCGTCCGTCGTTGCCGAGGAGCTCACGCTGACGCGCATCGCCGCCCGGCCGTGCCAGTTCGTGCCCCCGCACCAGCACGTCCCGTCCGCCTGGAGGTCGGCGACCACCTGGCGGGTCGTCGCGTCGTCGCCGAACGAGACCAGGACCTGGTTGAGCTCGACCTCGTTGAGCACCTCGTACCCCGCCGCTCGGAGGCCCTCGGCGAGTCGCCGGGCGTGGCGGCAGTCCCGTTCGACGATGTCGGCGATCCCCGAGCGTCCGAGCGCGCGGATCGCGGCCCAGGCTTCGACACCCCGCGCGCGGCGGGAGAGCTCCGGGGTGTAGTGCGAGGGCTCCCGAAGATCGCTCCCGACGAGGTAGGCCGCCGGACCGATCGCCATCGCCGACCGCAGGGCGGCCGGGTCCCGGACGAAGACGGCGCCGCTGTCGTACGGGAGGTTGAGCCACTTGTGGCCGTCGAGCGCCCAGGAATCCGCCCGGTCGACCCCCGAGACGAGATGGCGGAGGCCCGGAACCACCGCCGCCCAGAGGCCGAAGGCCCCGTCGACGTGGACCCACGCGCCGTGCCGGTGCGCCTGGTAGGCGATCTCGCCCACCGGGTCGAACGAGCCGGTGTTCACGTTGCCGGCCTGGGTGCACACGATCGTGGGGCCGGAAACGGACGGGAGCGCCTCCGACCGGAACCGCCCCTGGCCGTCGACGGGTACTCGGACGACCCGCCCCCGACCGAGGCCGAGCATGGCGACGGTTTTCAGCAGCGAGGCGTGCGCCTCGGCGCCCACCACGACCGTGACGGGGGGAGCTCCCGAGAGGCCCTGCTCCTCCACGTCCCATCCGACCCGAGAAAGGACGGCGTGGCGGGCGGCGGCGAGGGCGGTGAAGTTCGCCATGGTCGCGCCCGTGACGAGCGCCCCCTCCGACCCCTCGGGCAGGCCGAGGAGCTCGCGCATCCACCCGAGGGCGATCTCCTCGAGGCGGGCCCCGGCCGGCGAGGCGACGAACAGCCCGGCGTTCTGGTTCCAGGCGGTCGCGAGCCAGTTCGCCGCGAGGGCGGCCGGCGTCCCGCTACCGATGACGAATCCGAAGTACCGCCCTCCCCCGCTCGCGACGGTCGCCGGCGAGCCGACCTCGTCGAGGAGACGGAGCACCTCGATCGGCCCGGTGGGCGTTTCGGGGACCGGTCCGCCGAGCGTATCGAGAGCCCGGACCGCGTCCTCGGTCGGGGAGACCCTCCGCGAGCCGATGCTCCGGCGATAGGCGATCCCCCGTTCGGCGGCGCTCCGGAGCACCGATTCGACGTCCTCCCGTCCCTCCACGTCTACCGTCCGGACCGAGCTCGGGGGATTCGGGGCCGCCGATTCCTCGGTCGCTCCGGAGGAACGAGCCGGCCCGGACTATCCGTCTTCCGTCCCGGTCGGGCCGCACGGGGAGGCGGGTCGGCGCCCGGCCATCGCCCCGATCTCTCCAATAGGAGGAACCTCGGGGCGACGACCGGGGAAGGGGTTCCACGCGCGAGGGGCGCCCGCGCCCCGCTACGCGACGGTGATCGACGTCAGGGTCCCCCCGTGCCCCGCCGACCCGAGGTCGACCGCGGCGGTGACGGACGACCCCGCCGGGGATCCCTGGGGGATCACCGCGGCCACGTCGAACCCCATCACCGCGTACACCCGGTAGGTGTGGCCGGCGATGAGGGCGAGCGAGACGCTCGCGACGTAGTGCCCGCCGACCGCTCCGCCCGAATAGCTCCCGGCGGCGCCGAGGTCCTTCTGCGCGACGAACACCGTCGTGCCGAGATGGGTCGACGTTGCGGTCACATCGGTGAGCTTGACGAGCAGCCAGATCTCCACCGTCGACTGCGCGCCGGCGGCCGCCGCCTTCGCGGACATCGAGGCGCTCGCGTTCCAGGTGATCGTCCATTGCGCGGTGGTCGTGTAGACGCCCGAGGTGCCCGGAACGAATGCGAGTCCCCGGACCCCGACCGTCGCATCGTACGTCGCCTGCGAGTCGGTGCCGGCGGAGGGGGTTGCCTTCGCTTGGGCGGCCGCGGTGCCGGTTCCGGTCGTCAGGCTGAACTGGGCGTTGTGCCCGACCGTCAGGCGCGCGGCGCTGCCCTGCGCCACGGGGTCCTGGTGGTGGACGGCCACGCCCCCCGTGTACGGGGCGGTGAAGGTCGCCACGCTCGTGGCCCCCACGAGCGGCGTGAGGAGCAGCAGCGCCGCCATCGCCAGCACCCCGCTCACGGGGATCGGCCACAGTTTGCGCACCCCCCGACCCATCCGGCGTTCGTTCGTCTCGTGGTCTCCCGTCGGCTCCCTCGGTTTCATGTTGCCCTCCGGGAGCGGTCGTCCGAACACCCCTCGATGGGATTCCGCCCTCCGCTCCACGGAGGTCCATCGGGGTTCGAGGGGTAGTTCGGTTACGGCGCAAGGCCCGAACGGCTTGGTTCAAGGGCCGAACTCCGCGATCCCGGACCCCCGGACACCGACCTCAGGTCGTTCCCTCGCGGAGCAGGCCTCCGAACGCCGCCACGAACCGGTCGACGAGGCCGTCGGCGAAGCTGGCGGAGTAGGTGGTGAGCAGCCGGCGGATCCGGTCCGGCTCGAGGACCTCGTACCCTTCGGCTCCCCCGGATCCGGGGGGATGGAGGACCCCGAGCGCGACGAGGTGACCGAGATGAAAGGAGGCGGTCGACCGGGCCAACCCGGTCCTCGAAACGATCGGGGTGAACGTCTCCCCGGGAAACTCGAGGACGGTCAGGACGAGCCGGCGTTCCGCCGGGCTCCGGAGCGCCTGGAAGATCCGGCGGTCCGCCCACGTCAGGTCGCGCGTGAAGTAGTAGTCCCGCCAGCCGCCCCGCTCGCGCCGGACCGTTCCGTCGCGCGCGAGCCGGTCGAGATGGTAGGCGGTCTCCCCCCAGGCCACGCCCAAGCGGCGCTGGATCTCGCGCGCGCTCGACCCGGGGTGGCGGGCCACCTCGTCGACGATCCGCTCCCGGAGCGGGGCGCGGCTAGGGGCCCCCATCCCCCTCGCTCGGGCGGGGCCGCGCCGCCGGGGCCATCATCGCACCGTAGATGAGGAGCAGCGCGAGCGCGAGGATCGCGAGGGGGACCGGCCCGAGGGCGAACGTCTCGTCGAACCACGGCACGGGGGCGAAGTCGAGCTCGGCCGCCACCGCGAGGACGGCCATCGCCGTCACGAGCCCGAACGCGAGCCCGAACAGGAGGAACCTTCGTTCCCCGAACCGGCGCGAGGCGACCCCGGCGAGCACGGTCAGGAAGGCGGCGAGCGCCGCCAGGACCAAGGCGAGGGCCGCCGCCCAGAGTTCCATGGGACTTCGAGCGCGCACGCCGAGCTGGAATGAAAACGTCTCCCGCCAGGGCGGTAGCCTGGGTCGGGGAGGTTCTCGGGCCCTCGAGCGAGGGGTCCGGCGCCCGCTCCCCTCACTCGTAGGAGACGTCGGAGCGAAGGTACGAGCGGACCGCGAGGACCAGGACCACGACGGTCTCCGCGACCAGGACCCCGATCTGGACCAGGTCGTTCGCGGTCAGGTTCCCCGTATACCCGCCGCGGACAGCGTCGGCGACGTACGTCAGGGGATTGACCTCGAACAGGACCTTCAGCGCGACCGGTAGGCCGGCGCTCAGGGGGTAGAACACCGTGCTCGCGAAGTTCACGATGAAGATCAGCAGGATCTGGACGCTGTTGTACGCGGTGTTCGACTTGACGTGCGCCGAGATGAGCAGCATCAGCGCCCCGAAGAAGATCGAGCCGAGCGTGATCGACCCGAAGATCACGGCCAGCGCGACGAGCCCGGTCGGGGCGCTCCCGAGCAGCACGAAAGCGACCGCGAGCATCACGAACGCGCCGCCGAGGCCGAACAGGAGCGACGTGAGCATGATCCCGAGGAGGTACTGGAGGCGGGTGAACGGCCCGACGAGGAGCTGGGAGAGCATCCCCCAGCGCCGGTCCGCCCAGAGCATGCTCCCGCCGACCGTCCCGGCCATGACGACCTGGAACGACATGATCCCGGGCGTCAGGAACGCGAGATAGCTCCCGGCGCCGTCGCCCGAGCCGGAGATCGACTGGAACCCGTAGCCGAAGAAGACGAGGTACATCCCCGGGAGGCCGACGAGGATGATCAGGCTCCCCGGGTCGGTGTTGACGACGATGTTCCGGTAGACCAGCCGGATCAAGTTAGGCACTCGCAACAGGCTCGCCTCCCCGGGCGACCTGCTTCAAGAACACGTCCTCGAGCGTGTTCTGCCGGACGTTCAGCCACTCGAGCGGGACGCCGGTCCGCTGCGAGAGTCCGGCGATCTCCGAGAGCGCCGCCTTTGGGTCATCCGTCAGGATCACGGCCGCGCCCCCGTTCGCGGTGACCGTCACCATCGGCCCGAGCCGCTCGGAGAGGGCCGAGTAGAACTTCGCCGGGTCCCCTCCGCCGACCGTCAGGTCGATCGTCTTCTTGCCCCCGTAGAGCCGCTTCAGGTTCTCGACGGTGTCGAGGACGAGCACCTTCCCCTCGTCGATGACGGCGACGCGGTCGCAGAGGTAGTCCGCCTCCTCGAGGTTGTGGGTGGTGAACACGACGGTGAGGCCCCGCCGCACCTCGGCGCGGACCGAGTCGAGGAGCGTCCTCCGCATGATCACGTCGAGGCCGACGGTCGGCTCGTCGAGGAACAGGACGTCCATGTCGTGCATGAACTCCCGCGCGACCTGCACGCGGCGCTTCTGGCCCCCGGAGAGGTCGAACGCCCGGCGCTTGCGGACGTCGCCTAAGCCGAACTTCTCGACGAGGGCCTCGCGCCGCCGGACCCGTTCGGCCTTCGGGAGTCCCCAGAGGACCCCGTAGATGTCGAAATTTCCCTGGACGGTGGTAAAATCGAACGACTCGGCCTGTTGGACGACGCCGATGCGGCTCCGGATCCGCTGGCCGTCGCGGGCGGGGTCGAGCCCGAGGATGCGGAGCGTCCCCGAAGTCGGCTGGATCAGGGTGGTCATCGCCTTGATCAGCGTCGACTTCCCGGCGCCGTTGCGTCCCAGGAGGCCGAACACTTCGCCGCGCCGAACGGTGAAGCTGACGCCGTCGAGGGCGAAGTGCTTCCGGTCGTACGAGTGGCGCAGGTCCTGGGCGAACACCACCGGCTCGTCGCCCTCCGCCCGAAGGGGAGTGTCGGTCACTGGGGTTCGACTACCGAATCCACTCCATAAGCGAAGCTCACGGACGAGGACCACGCAAGGAGTGGGAGGTCCCCTGGGTCCTCGGCCCGGCGGTTGTCCCGACCGGTCCCTCGGCCCCGGGAACCGTCGCTTCGGAGACCGGCGGAGGCCGGGGCCCGACGTGGTGCTTGAGACCGTAATTTAGGAACGCTAGCAGGATGAGCCCCGCGTCCTCCCCTCGCGGGGTGAGTCGGTATCGGACCGTCGCCCCGGACCCGGATCGGGTCACGATGCCGTCCTGCTCGAGCTCGCGGAGGCGACGAGAGAGGACCCGGGCCGACAGCCCGGGGTTGTTCCGCCGGAACTCGCCGAACCGCTGCAACTTCAGGAAGGCGAGGTCCCGGACGATCAGCAGGGTCCACTTCCGGCCGAGCCGCTGGACGCTCTGGCGGATCGGGTCGTTCTGGTACAGGAGGGCCGGCCCGGTCGACGGGATTCGACGCCTCCGACTCCTGCGACCGGACACCGGTATCCCCCCAGTCCCTATCGGCCCTAAGTAGTAACTATTGGTTACCTAGGATGACCCGATGTCCGACCCCGAGGCCGACCCTTCCAGTGCTCCGGAGACGTCGTTCGCGTTCACGGAGATGGCGAGCGAGGACCCGGCCGAGACCCAGCGGTTCCTCGAGCGGGTGTTCGACTGGAAGTTTCGCTCGGTCACCATGCCGCAGGGCGAGTACCGCTCCTTCGAGATCCCGGGCGGCGGCCGGGGGGGGATTCGCCCGACGCGGCCGACCGAAGCCCCGTCGACGCTCAGCTACGTGCGGGTCACGGACCTCGACCGGGCGCTCGAACGCGTGAAGCGCGGCGGCGCCACGAACGTCCTCCCCCGCGTCGACGTCCCCGGCATGGGGAGCTTCTTCTGGTTCAAGGTCCCCGGTGGTCCGGTCCTCGCCTGCTGGCAGGACCCGCCCACAGGGACGGAACGGAAACGGTGAGCACGATGGCGGGAGCGAAGGATGTCGTCCTGGGATTCCAGGCAGCGATGGGGAAGAACGATTGGGCGGGCGCGCGGAAGCAGTTCGCCGACCGCATCGAATTTGTCGGACCGTTCGACAAGTTCTCGACCCCCGAGGAGCACCTCGGGTCCCTGCAGAAGCTCCATCCGATCGTCGACCGGGTCGACGTGAAGAAGATGTTCGCCGACGGGGACGACGTTTGCCTCCTCTACGACCTCGTGACGAAGACCCCCGCCGGGACCGCCTTCGTCGCCGAATGGTACCACGTCGCGGACGGCAAGATCGACCGGGTCCGCGTCGTCTTCGACCCGCGACCGTTCGCCGCGATGATGGGTCGTTAAGCGTCCGAGCGCACTGGACGGGCGGTCGGGGCCAGATGCCGAAGGGGTCGTCGGACTCGGGGTTCTTCGGCGTGGACGCCTTCCGGTTCCTTCGCGAGCTCGGGAAGAACAACAACCGCGAGTGGTTCCAGACGAACAAGGGTCGGTACGAGGCGGCGATCCAGGAACCGGCGGTCCGGTTCATCGCGTCGATGGGCCCGAGGCTCGCGCGGCTCGCCCCCCACGTCGTCGCCGACCCCCGGCCGTTCGGCGGGTCGCTCTCGCGGATCTACCGGGACACCCGCTTCTCGAAGGACAAGAGCCCGTACAAGACCCACGTCGGGATCCACTTCGCCCACGAGGACGGGGCGTCGAGCGGGCGGAACCTTCCGGGGTTCTTCTTCCACCTCGCCCCCTCGGAGAGCATGGTCGCCTCGGGGATCTGGCACCCGGTCCCTCCCGACCTCGTCCAGATCCGGGACGCGATCGTCGCCGACTCCACCGGCTGGGGGAAGGTCCTCAAGGGCCAGATCGAGATCGGCGGGGAGTCGTACGTTCGGGTTCCCGCCGGGTACGACGCCGGGCACCCGTACGCCGACGACCTCCGCCGCAAGGACTTCTACGCCTCCCGACCGTTCCCCGATGCCGCCGTCGTGAGCGGAGGGTTCGCGTCGAAATTCGAGGCGGCGTGCCGGGAACTGAACCCGCTGAACCAGTTCCTCGCGGACGCCCTCGGGGTCCCGCTCTAGCCGAATTCCCCGCCGGTGGGCGAGTCGTCCGGCGACCCGAGGATACGGGGGCCCGCCCGACTTGGACGGGCCCCAATCGGGTCTCTACTTGGGCATCTGGCCCTGGTAGAGCCCCACCATGACGTTGCCGGGGGCGTGGATGATGGCGTGCCAGCCCACGCCGGGAATCTCCTTCTTCGGCATGACGACCTTGGCGCCTTCCTTCTGGGCGGCGTGGAGCGACTCGTCGATGTTCATCACGGTCAGATAGGCGATCGTCCCCGGCGACTCGCCCTTCTCGATGATCCGGACGCCGGACCCGAAGCCCTGCTTGACCTCGTCGCTCCGCATGCCGTAGCCGCCCATCTCTTCCTTGACGTTGAAATGGAATCCGAGCGTCTTCTCCAGGAATAGGCGGGTCGCCGCCGGGTCGGTGGAGGCGTATTCGACGTGGTCGGTCGTTACGGTCTCGTGGTGGCTCTTGGTTCGTTTCCTCTCCCGTTGGGGGACCCCGATTCGGGCTGGCGCTACATAATCCCTTAGGGGGTGCCCGTAGCCCGGCGGTCGCTCCGGGCCGGTGCTCGGCCGGTCGGTGGCCGGACGGAAACCGCGACGCTGGAGCTAATATTCGGTTCGATTCGTTCCACCGTTCTCGGCGTCGGCCGAGGGGAGTCCGGAACCATGGCGAATCCGTCCGAGTCCGTGGCCCGCGGCTCGGAACCGATCCCGTCCGGCTCGCCCGCCCCGAAGACGATGGAGACGTTCGACCGGGCGTACTCGAACAGGGTCATGCTGGTCCTCGCCGGGATCGTGATGATCGTCCTCTACGTCGAAGGGATGCTGACCCCGTCCCTCCCGACGATCCAGCGCGAGTTCCACGTCGACACCGCCCAGGTGAGCCTGATCATCTCGGCGTACGCGATCTCGGGCGTCGCGCTCAGCCCGGTCGTCGGCAAGCTCGGGGACATCTACGGGAAGCGGAAGGTCCTGATGGGCGTCATGCTCGCCTACGCGGCGGCCGTCTCCGTCACCGGGTTCTCGCCGAACTTCGAGTTCATGGTCGCCTCGCGGACGGTGCAGGGGGTCGGGCTCACCATCCTCCCTCTCGGCATGTCCCTCGTCCGGGAGGAGTTCCCCCGGGAACTCGTCCCGCGAGCCCAGGGGATCCTGAGCGCGATGTTCGGCATCGGGTTCGCGATCAGCCTCCCGGTCGGCTCCGCGGTGTCCCAGACGTACGGATGGCGGGACACCTACCACTCGGCCATCCCCGTCGTTGTGCTGCTGACGATCGCGGTGTTCCTGCTCGTCCGTGAATCCACGTACCGGCGCCCGAACACGAAGGTCGACTACGGCGGCGCGGCCCTCCTCGGCGGCGCCCTCGCCGGGATTGTCGCCGCGCTCTCCCAGGGGCAGCAGTGGGGCTGGCACTCGCCCCTCACCCTCGGGTTCGCATCGGCCGGCCTACTCCTGCTCGTGCCGTTCGTCCTCTGGGAGATCCGATGGACCCGGCAGGGTCGGGAGCCTATCGTCGACCACCGTCTCCTGCGCGAGCGGAACGTCGCGGTCACGAACGCGGTCCTGACCGTCGCGGGTCTCGGGATGTACATGGCCCTCTTCGCGCTCATCTACCGGTTCGAGTCGCTCGGGGTCTCGGGCGGGTTCTCGCAGGACATCCTCCAGGCCGGGCTCGACATCGTCCCGCTCGCGCTCTCGATGATGGCCGTCGCGGTCGTCGCGAGCATCGCGGTCTCCCGCGTCGGCGTCAAGCCCCTCGCCTTGGGCGGATCGGCGCTCACCGCGTTCGGCTTCGTTCTTCTCGCCTCGGCGAAAACCCTCGACCAGAGCCTGCTGTACGAAACGGTCACCGGCGCCGGGATCGCGCTCCTCAACGCGTCGATCATCAACATGCTCATCCTGACGGTCGACCCGAAGGACATGGGCCAGGCGACGGCGATGAACAACGTGTTCCGGAACTTGGGCGGCAGCGTCGGGGCCCCGATCGTCGGGTCGCTGCTCGCGACGTACGTCGTTCTCGTGCCGGCAGGCGGGGGGACGACCCTCGCGCTCCCCGCGCTGCTCGGATTCCAGTACGCGTTCTGGATCGCGGCCGTGATCACGCTGGTCGGGGGCGTCGCGGTCGTGCTCGGCCAGGAGGTCCTCGGACCCCGTCGGCACGAGAAGTTCGCGAATCAACCCCAAATCGTCCGACGGTCGGGCGCTCCGGCCACCGGTCCGGTACCGTCCGGATCGAACTCGGCCTCGTCCCGCTCGAGCTAGCGTCGACCGGCATCGCGGGCCGAGCTCCGCCCGTTGAGCCGGGTTGACCTCGGCCTCAAGGGCTCGGAGCGGCTGACGCCGGCGAGTTCGATGTCCGCCGCAATCCACCCGTCGGCCCCCGTGGTGACCCTCGAGCGGCGAAAGGTCGAGCGGGATCTGCGCCTCAGCGAGGGGCTGCTTGTGGCCGGGATGGCGCTCTATGCCGTGGTGTTCGCCGTGTGGCAAATTGGATGGTTTACCACGAACGGCAGCGGCAATTTCGCGACCCAGGTGCTCGTCCTGAACGCCCTTCAAGGGACGGCCGGGGTCCTCATACTCGTCGGGGCGATCTTCACGGCGATCAACTGGTCCCTGCTTCGCAAGGCGCGGACGACCCTTCCGCGTCCCTCGCCCTGAACCGGGACCGCGGCGATTCGGCCTGCCCTGCCGTACGGCCCCCCGGCGCGGGATTACCAGCACTCGACGTACAACGGCACCGTGCCCGGGCCGTTCTTCCGGGTCCGGCAAGGGCGGATCGCACGGACCCCATTGGCCCACGCGAGGCGACCTCGTCCCTCGCCGCGGAATGGTGGTTCAACTGCTCGCTGCTCGACAACACGACGAGCCACCGGGTCGAGAACGCGAGTCCGGAGCAGATTCCGTCCCCCGTGGTCGTGAGCCGCGGCTTCGCCTCCCCCGGGAACTCGTCGGCGGCCGCAAATCCCGCGCCGAGGCTTGGGCCGATGGCCGAGCGAACACTCCCCCCGGTCGCGACGCGGCCTCCCCCTCGTGAGCGGTTTCGCGCTCGGAACGTCAAGGGCGTTTTACCGCACCCTTAACCCCCTCGGCGGCCCCTGAGCGGTCGAGGAATCCCATGACGGAGACGGAACCGGCGGCGTACGCCGCTGGCGGATGGTGGGCCCGGAACGCGCATTCCCTGAAGAGCGCCTTCCGGATCTTGTTCGGCGTGATTTGGCTGATCGATGGGGCGCTCAAGTTCGCGGCGGGCTTCGTCGACCAGTTCGCGGGCTCGATCTCGGGCGACGGCCAGCCCGGGTGGCTCGGGGGCTGGTTCACGTTCTGGGCGAACACGGTGAGCTCGAACACCGCGTTCTGGGTGTACATGGTCGGAACGATGGAGGTTGCCCTCGGCCTCGCGCTGATCTTCGG
>Ga0209415_10001804_pt1 | contig 40405 bp, 36 predicted proteins | sample PeaSoiSIISIP2007_FD_187696 | JGI IMG/M metagenome (GOLD analysis project Ga0209415, IMG submission 187696) | Peat soil microbial communities from Weissenstadt, Germany - SII-SIP-2007 (SPAdes) (version 2) | ecosystem: Environmental > Terrestrial > Soil > Wetlands > Peat | place: Germany...
CCATGTAGCTGTAGTCGGTGGTCGGAGTGCCCCACGCGAGGCGGTTTCCTTTGTTATCCGTGCCCATACCGTGGAAGCCATTGCAGCGGGCCAACTTTCCCTTGAAGTGATAGATGCTGGAGAGCTCGACATTCGGCAAGGCAGCCTGATTGTGATCGCCGTTCTTGTCCAGCCAGGGAATGGGATATGGGCATGATCCGCCGTTAGAGGGTTCATGATTCGGTGGGATGGTCGGAGCGCAGGCTTGCGGTGCGGATTGCGCATTGAGCCGCGTACCCCGTAGCCACACCGCCAAGGCGGAACTGACTCCGAGTTCTAGCCAACGCCGTCGGTTTAATTCGAAGCAACGAACGTGATCACGAGGCATGGCACCTCCTTTCATCACTCGTCCTAGTTAACTGCAGTGGCCATCGTCTCATTCCGTTATGCTCTAGTTTTCAGCATCAAGGTGCATAATGAGTAAAGACAAGGTCGCTCGCTTTGGCCTTCTCGTGGCAGGGGAAGCAGCTTTTCATAAACGCCGCGTCGCCAGGTTTGCCGTCCGCGAAGTGAGCGAACCCCCAGCCGCCGGTTGCGGCGTACTTTTTTGAGTCCTTGACCATAAACTGAATGTTCGTGGGGGACCCGGGAACGAAAGATTGAGCCTGACCAAAGACTTTGTTGTTTTCGTCTGATGGGACGTTACGGTAATGCAACGCAGCAATGATTGAGCCGTCCGGGTACGGAAGCTTGCCCTCCCGGAAGGCGTTGAACGCTACATCGTTGCCTAAGACGGCGCCTAAACTGTTGAGGTTGCCTGCTTCATGGGCCGAGGAGATCCACTTCCAGTCGCGGTACCCCTGAGGGATTTCAGTAACGAAGGGCGGGGCGGGTTCCCCATCTGCGCGTCCTTGTGCAGCAGCAATGAAGGTGACAAGGCCAGCCACTGTTGCAACTGCAACCAAGAAGAATGTGAAGTGTTTCATAAGGGTTTCTCCATCCAATATGCTTGGGTAGACTGCACTAGCAGCCCTAACTATTTTGCCTTAGAGCTGATGTCCGATGCCTTTCGGGCACCAGTAGCCTACGGAACTCACGCAAAAACAATACCGGAGAACCTGTATTGCCGACATGACAATCTTTGGGGCGGGTTTCTCGGCTACGTTCGAGCAGACAGCGTGCGGGGATCTTTGCGAGAGTTCTGCATTGACGACCTGAGACTCCGTTTCAATTTGAGACACTGAGATCAAGAAAGCACCTGAGACAAGACTCGCAGTCAATCTCAACTACCCCGTTTGTAACGACTTAGCCGGGTCCTACGATCCCGACCTTTGGCCCCTGTCGTGCATTGTCGATTCACGCGATGCAGTCCGGGTGCTTTGAGTCCCTGCTAACCGGCAGACTCGGGACCCGGGCCGCATTAGCGGGAGAAGTTGGGGGATTCGCGTGTCCAAGCCCGCGGCAGCGGCCGCTCCAGCCCGGGAAAGCTCCACCAGGAAGCTGGCGAAATTTTTTCCTGAAGCTACGCCGGTCCGCATCCCCGTGCGCCTGACCCGCCTGGGTACTGCCAGCAGCACCGTCAGCGAAAGCACGGTGATCGAATTTGGCACCGCCCACGAAGTCCTGTTCGCCTCGACCCTCCCGCTTGAGTTTGCTGACAAGTTGCGCCTGCGCAACTCGGACGGCTCTTTGGACACCGAAGCTTGTGTGGTGGCCTTGCAATACAACGGAGGGCGCGCCGCCGTGGCCGCCCGTTTTACCCAGCAAGTTGCCAACTGGATCGTGAAACCATGACCTCAGACTTAAATCAGCTCGCGGCGGAGTGGCAAAACGCCTGCCGCCTTCATCCTCTATATGCTGCCCTTGCCAAGGAATTCGTGATCGACCTGCCGCACTGCCATGATCTGGAAGTCGCACTGGAAGCGCCGCCGCAGGAATCGATCGAGCAGGCGCGGCAATGGCTTCTGGACGTGGACCAGCGAATCGAGGTCCATCAACTGCGGCAATTCCTGCAGACTACCAGTTTGATCAGCGAGGAAGTGCTTCTCAACCTGCTGCTTCATCATCTGCGCAAGCAAACGCGGACGGCTTCCGATCGCGACAAAATCGATTTTCTGCTGGTGCAGTACTTCTCTCATTGCGCTCCCTCTGGGCTGCAGGATGCCGATGTGGATGCCGCCTATGTGGCGCAGGTTTTGGAACCAGTGCTGGGGGCGGTGGATCCCACGATGCCCGATTGGCTGAAGCCGCTCGACGCGTGCGTTGGTGAGGCCAATGCCTGTCAAAGCCTGAATGAACTGCTTACCAAGGGCGTCGTGGAAAAAGGCAGAAAACTGAAAGCCTCGGCCGGCGACAAGTATTACGCACCGGCTGCCATGGTGGCCTTCACCCGCTTCAGCTTCCTGATGCGTCGCGTATTCTTCCGCCTTATGCACCAGGATCTCAACGCGATTCTGGACGGTCTGCGCGAGCTCGAACAGCGGGGCGTCCACACACTCGATTGTCGCCGCGCACAGTTTTCGGCCGAGGAGCCGGTCGCCCGGCTGCGGATGATCTGCCAGTCGTGGAAGGTGATGTTTCACGCCGAATATTCCTCCGGCCAGCCGTTGCGGATGCTGGTGGACCTTCGCGCCGTGATCGGCCGCGCGCTGGATAACAGCAAGTCGAAGTCAGGCGCTTCTGCCGCTGCTCATGCTGCGGCCGCCGGCGCTGCGGCTTCGCATGTGACAGAGTTTCAGGTTTCCAGTGACACGCCGGATTGGAGCGAGCACTCCGGGCAGCACGGCACACCAGAGAGCAAGTCCTAACAACAAGTATCCGGCAAAGAAGGGAACTGTGGACCAGCCCGCCATACTGATCATTTCCGACGACCCGGAATTTTCCCGCCTCATCACCAGCCGCTGGCAGGCGGAGCGCAATGTGCCAAGCTTCACCGTGATGAGCAGCGATGTCGGCCTCAGCTTTGATCCGGAAAATTTTCACCTGGCGATTGCCGGCTGCATTAAGCCCGAAGCGCTGTCGGCCATTCTGGAAGCCATGAATGCGGCTGGCAAACTGGTTTTGTTTGTGGCCGAGGCGGCGCGAGATATCCAGACCGCCCGTGATCGATGGCCGTCAACGCTGCTTCTGCGACAACAGGAGAACTGGCTGGACACTCTGGTACTGGTGGGAGCGGAAGCACTGCAGAGAACCCTCGCCGAGGCCCGCGCCCGCCGCGCCGAGCAAAATAGCGCGACCCTTGAGCGGCAAGCTACGCTCGGCCGTTACATGCTGGAGATGCGGCACACTTTGAACAACAGCCTCACTTCGACTCTGGGTAATTCAGAACTGCTTTTATTGGAGCCGGGAGTGCTCTCTGCCGAAGCCCGCTCGCAGGTGGAAACAATTCATAACATGGCCCTGCGCATTCACGAAATCATGCAGCGATTTTCTTCGCTGGAGAAGGAACTCAATCTTGCAGATCGGCAGAGAGGTAAAAGAGTAGCAGCCAGTTTCGCCTCTATCGGTGTTTAAGCTTGCAGTTGGCGCGGGCGTTCTGCCACGTGCCCGAATGTAGGCACGGCTTTATCAGGCGATGGGTGGCACACCTCTTCTAGAACCGCACCGGCAGCGATTCCAGCCCGCGCAGCACCGGCGTCGTCCGCCAGCGCAGAGAGCTGACTGGAACCGCGAGACGCAGCTTCGGCAGCCGCCGCACGATCGTGCTGATCGCAATTTGCCCCTCCAGCCGCGCCAGCGGCGCACCCAAACAGAAGTGCACTCCTTGTCCAAAGGCCAGGTGACGGTTGTTCTCACGTGTGAGATCCAGCGTGTCGGGATCAGGGAACTGTTTCTCGTCGCGATTGGCGGAAGCCAGCACCGCCAGGACCAAGGCCCCGCGCGGGATGGTAGTCCCGCCGATAGTTACGTCCTCACGAGTAAAGCGAGTGGTCGCCGTTTCCAGCGGATTGGTGAATCGCAGCAGCTCCTCAACTGCGCTCCCAATGAGTGATGGGTCCGTGCGCAGCAGATCCATCTGGTTCGGATGCTCGAGCAACGCCAAAGTTCCCGAAGCGATCAGATTGACAGTGGTTTCGTGGCCAGCAACCAGCAGAAGCACCGCCATGGCCAGCAGTTCATCCTCGCTGAGACGGTCGCCGGCTTCTTCCACCTCGACCAGCGCGCTCAGTAATCCTTCACGAGGCGCCAGCCGAAGCTCGCGAAATAGCTCTCGCAGATACCGGACGAACGCCCATATCGACGGTATGGCACGCACAATGTGGAACAACGAAGACGGCGCAATCGCCGCCTTCGACCAGCGGTGAAATTTGTCTCGATCTTCGCCGGGAATGCCGAGCAGTTCCACAATCACAGTGAGAGGCAGGGGTAGCGCATAGTTTCGCACCACATCCATTGCACCCTTCGGTTCGACAGCGTCGAGCAACTCGTCCGCGATGCATTGAATGCGCGTTTCCAGTTGCTGCACCATGTTCGGAGTGAAGGCCTTGTGCACCAGGTTTCGCAGGCGCGCGTGGTCTGGCTCATCGAGATCGAGCATGTTGCGCTCCAGCGGCTTAGCAAAAGCCGGTAACCACGGCTGCTTGGCAGAGATCGCCCGGCTTTTGGCAAAACGAGGGTCTTTGAGAACGGTGACCACATCGTCGTAGCGCGTCACCAGCCAGGCGTCACGAATACCGGGGACCAGGGGAATGTTCACGCAACAGACCGGCTGCTCCGCCCTGAGCCGTGCATAGAAAGGAAAGGGATCAGCCTTGAACTCGCGGCTCAGGAGATTGACGGCAAATTTTGCGGCAGCGGTCATTGTGCTGCGGACGATTATAGGGGATGCCTTCGATGGCGGCCGACTGCGCGCACCGCAGGTGGCGCGTTCTGAACCTAGCTCGTTCACAACTTTTTACTTGTTTTTACCTTGAGTTGGCACATTCGCTCATCGCCTCAACTATCTTGGCATCCGTCACCAACAACCAATCGGGAGAGAGCGATGAACCTCAGACACATTCGAACTTGCTTCATGGCGTGCAGCCTGGTAATCGTGTTGCAACCGCTGCAGGGAATCGCACAGCAGAATTCAAACGCGTCGAAATCCAGCGTTCAACAGGTTCCTGCGCTGCGGGACGGGCAGCACGATTTTGATCCCCTGATTGGCTCGTGGAAATATCATCTCAAGCGTCGCTTGAATCCCTTAACCGGCTCCAATACCTGGGTCGAATTTGAGGGCACCGGCGTCTGCCGCAAGATTTACGATGGTGCTTCTATCGACCAGATCGAAGTCGATGGCCCCACAGGCCATATCGAAGGCCTCACTCTGCGTGTCTACAATCCGCAGTCCCACCAGTGGAGGCTCTATTGGGCGAACAGCAAGATTGGCATCCTGGATCCTCCGCAGGTCGGTGAATTCAAAGATGGACACGGGCAGTTTTTCGCCCAGGACACAATCAATGGCAGGACGATCCTGATTCGATTTGATTGGACGAACCTGAACACGAATTCGCCCCATTTTGAACAGTCATTCTCCGACGATGGCGGCAAGACCTGGGAAGTAAATTGGATTACAGACCAGACGCGAGTGAAGGAATGACCGGCCGAGGAGAATTTGCGCACTCGCGCCGCGCTCTCACCACATTGTCATCCTGAGGCAGCGGATGCTTCGCGACGCGAAGCATCCCAACGAAGGACCTATGCATTTGGGTGGAGCAGCGCTTCAGCGCTGCATTAAGACCTCACTATGACGGTGCGCTCTAGCGCCTGAGCGACTACAAACAGCAATGGCTCCGGCATCCCGGAGCCATCAAATCACGTGGTGCAAAGCACTCTGCCCAAACCCAGTATTGGCGAGGTCGACAGGGATGTCAAGTTACTTTGGGAGATTATCTCTGCGTTCTCCCCCAAATGAAACTATCCTCCACAGTCGAGAGAATGGACCCGGCGGGATTCGAACCCGCATCTGCGACTTGGGCAGAGCGCTATGTTGCCGTTACACCACGGGCCCTTCTGGAGTCTCCGCAACAGCGCCGATGGTGGCAAGGTCATGCGTCACAACCACGGTGAGGCGGATGTCAGATCGGGAAGCCTGCACGCCTCACTCCCAAACATTGTCATCCTGAGGCAGTGGATGCTTCGCCACACGAAGCTTCCCAACGAAGCGCCTATGCACTTACCGGCCCGTAGGGCCGGCAACTTCAGCGGGCGTCTCGGGCGGCGTAAAGACGACCCATATTCTCCCGCAGAATCTGAGACCCGATGGGACACTTGGCCTGCAAAAAATGTTTGGTGGTTGAGAGGTATATCAGACGTTCTTGATTTATGTCCCACGGAACGGCCAAGCAAAAGGCGACCGATGCGATACGCTCATGAAACCTTGTTGCGTCCCACTTCCATTCATATTTATGGTCATCGATCATGCGAATCAGGGCGTGATTTAGGTCTTGTCTCCCGCTGTGCTCTGGAGCAAGGAACGGGCGGCCGCCGAGGTCGAAAAAACGACTCAGGGAGACCGCTATGAAGCCGAAAGATTCGGCATGCTCCGGTGCCTCAAGCTCTTTCTTCAGTTGCCCGGCGGCATCTTCGATGTTCCGCCGGGTGCTCCTTGCCGAGAAGGGTCGTTTGCATTCAACGAGAAAACTGTTTCCTTCCAAAGCGATCTCGATATCGGGCTCGCCAAGCTTCAAATCGACTCCCAAATCCCTCCAGTCGGCCGCGAGCATAAGCTCAAACATTGCGTTTCGTGCTCCGCTATTGTCAGCGTTCTCGTGTGCGGGAGAGATGGGACCGGACAACGCTCGTGACAGTTTTTCTTTGAGAATCGACGATGAGTTACCGGAGAATGCTCGAAATACGGATAAGACCTCCAGGGCTTCGAATAGGGCTGGAACGTAGTTCGGAATCGGGCGGAACGGGACTCCACGATCCATCTGCTCTCTCTGCTCTTGGGCTCGCCGCACCATTGAAACGGCCTCGTGCCAACGGTCCTTCTTGACCGAAATCCCGAGGGAGACCAACCAATCGTCGAGCTTAGCGATCTCGTTTAGGAACGAGTCGTAAGGAATTCTCTCCATCTGCGTATTATGGTTTCAGTTCTTTTTTCCAGCTACCTGTTACAGTCACTGTTCAACCGAGGACTTACCTGCTACATACGCGATAACTCCCTCCCCTTTGTCGTACGCGCCACGCTCCAACTTGCCAGACAGTCCCCAGGCGATAAGGCGATGAAGACCATCGAGGTGGATCAGATGGCCGTTGTAGTCGGTTAGGTATTGATGGTCTGAGCAGCTCTTTACGGGCGCCACGCTGAGGAAGATAGGTGACGGATAGCGATCCATCCAGTGAGTTATGCTTCTCCAACAGCAAACGTTCGTGGACTCATAATCCCTCATTCCTCGGATCTTTTCAGTAGCCGCAGACACAGTTAAACCCGAAACTGGGATCAGCTCAATCTTTCCGCCTTCAGCCTTATGGTAATGAGGTGGAAGAATGATTTCACGGATGTCCTTTTGACAGGGGGACATCTCTGCCCATACCCCGCTAAATTGCCGATCTGCTTTTCCTAGCAGCTCGCGGGCGTATTGATTGCTATTTCCCGGCTCCGCGGGATGATCTCGGTCGAAGACTCTGAAAACTTCTTCGCCCGTGATAGCTCTGATCATGCAGGCCATGAATTTTATTCGTTCGCGCGCTCGCACCCTCACGCAAACAAAAACTCTTTCGTCCTTAACTCCTTGATCGTGTCCCTCAACTTCGCAGCTTTCTCGAACTCGAATCGCTTGGCGGCTTCGCGCATGTCGCTTTCTAACTTGCCGATATAAACATCCAGCTCTTCCTGCGATTTGAATTCAGGAATACCGTCGGCTTCCGCGCTGGTCAAATCCGTATAGTCGGCTTCGATGATGCTGGCGAGCGACATCTCCAGCGGACGCACGATCGACTCCGGCGTGATCCCATTGGCCTGGTTGTAGGCTTCCTGGATGGCGCGCCGGCGGTCGGTCTCGTCCATGGCTTTCTTCATCGAGTCGGTCATGCGGTCGGCGTACAGGATCGCCCGGCCATTCAGGTTACGGGCGCACCGCCCGACGGTCTGGATCAGCGATCCGCTGGAGCGCAGGAAGCCTTCCTTGTCGGCGTCGAGAATCGCAACCAGCGAAACCTCCGGCAGGTCGAGCCCTTCGCGCAGCAGGTTGATGCCGATCAGCACATCGAATTCGCCCTTGCGCAAGTCGCGCAGGATTTTCACCCGTTCCAGGGTCTCGATTTCTGAGTGCATGTAGCGGCACTTCACGCCCACCTCGCTGTAATACTCAGCCAGGTCTTCGGCCATGCGCTTGGTCAGCGTGGTCACCAGCACGCGCTCGTGGCGGGCCACACGCTCGCGAATTTCGTGCAGGAGATCGTCGATCTGACCTTTCACCGGCCGCACATCCACGGGCGGATCGACCAGCCCGGTTGGCCGGATAATCTGCTCGATCACCACCCCCGCTGACTTTGTCAGCTCGTATGGACCCGGCGTCGCCGAGACATAAACCAACTGGTTGGTGCGGTGCTCGAACTCCTCAAACGTCAGCGGACGATTATCCAGCGCCGAGGGCAAGCGAAAGCCATACTCCACCAGCGTCTCTTTGCGCGAGCGGTCGCCGTGATACATGCCGTGCAGCTGCGGGACCGTCTGGTGCGACTCGTCAATGAACATCAGGTAATCGCGGGCAAAGTAGTCGAGCAAATTCGGCGGAGGCTCGCCCGGCAGGCGTCCGGTGAAGTGGCGCGAATAGTTCTCAATCCCGTGGCAGTAACCCACGGACTTGATCATCTCCAGGTCATACATGGTGCGCTGGTGCACGCGCTGCGCCTCGACCACGCGGCCTTGCTTCTCCAGTTCTGCCTCCCACCACACCAGCTCTTGCTTAATCGTCGTCACCGCCTGCGACCGGGTTTCTTCTTTCATCACGTAGTGCGTCTTGGGATAGATGGGCAGGCGGACATACTTTTGCTTCACGGTGCCAAACAGCGGATCGACCTGCGAGAGGGAATCGACTTCATCGCCGAACAGCTCGATGCGATAGGCCATGTCGTCATAAGTGGGAAAGATTTCGATCACGTCGCCGCGCACGCGAAATGTACCCCGGCGAAAATCGCCATCGGTACGCTCATAGAGAATTTCTACCAGCTTGCGGGTAATGTCCTCGCGCTTGATCTTCTGGCCTTTTTCCAGAAACAACAACATGCCGTAATACGCTTCCGGCGAGCCCAGGCCATAGATGCAGCTCACTGATGCCACAATCAGACAGTCGCGCCGCTCGAACAACGAGCGAGTGGCCGAGAGACGCAGCTTATCGAGCTCGTCGTTGATGGTCGCTTCCTTCTCGATGTAAAGATCAGCCGCGGGAACGTAGGCCTCCGGCTGGTAGTAATCGTAGTAAGAGACGAAATATTCCACGGCGTTGTGCGGGAAGAAACTCTTGAATTCGTGATAAAGCTGCGCCGCCAGCGTCTTGTTATGGGCCATGACCAGCGTAGGCCGGTTGGCCTGCTCGATCACCTTGGCCATGGTGTAAGTTTTGCCGGAGCCGGTCACGCCCAGAAGAACCTGGTGCTGCTCGCGGTCGAACACACCTTTGAGCAGGGACTCGATCGCCTTGCCCTGATCGCCACGCGGGGTGTAATCGGAGATGAGTTTGAAATCCATGGGAAGCCTTCAGCTATCAGCCTTCAGCCTGAAACAAAAGCCACTGCTCACAGAAGACAATTTCGATGAGCGGACATCTCTTGATTATAACGTGGCGAGGCACCGCTCTTTTCAATCGGCGAGGGATCGGGTAGTGGGTCAAGTTGACAAGGAAGCGAGCCAAACCCGCGACGATTGCGTCGCAAGAAACGCGACGCTTCGCGCGGCTCGCCCAGATCCTTCGCGGCGCAAAAGCGGCTTGCTCAGGATGACAATCGCGCAAAACAAAATGCGCGGAGATTAAATCTCCGCGCGTAAAGGGTGAATGAAGTAGGAGAATCTACGGCAACTTGAAATTCACTGTGATCTGAGTTTGGATCTCTACCGGCTCGCTGTTGAGGTAATAAGGCTTGTACTTCCATTGCTTCACCGCATCAATGGCCGCCTGTGCCAGCAGGGCATCGCCGCTCAGCACCTGAATGTTGGTAATGTCCCCCGCTTTGCTGATGTGCGCCAACAGCTGGACCGAGCCCTGGACGCGCATCTGCAAGGCGTGAGGTGGATACACCGGCGGCACCTTCTTGACCAGAAGTCCCTGCGAGACGCCTTGCGAAACTTTGAGCGTTTGCGGACTGGCCTGCGGCACGCTGGCCGGCAGACTTACCAGCCCAGAGACAGCTGTGTCGTCCGATCCCGACGCGATGGTCGTAACTTCGGGAGCGTTTGTCTCCGCTACTTCCTGTGGAGGCGGGGTCTGCGAGATTCGTTTGGGAGCATTGCCTTTGACCACCAGCGTGTCCGGGGCAGCGTCGTCGTCGGTCTTTACCGGAGCAGGCGATTCTGTAGCCTTCGGAAGATTGCTCAACTTCTTCGGCGCGGGTGTCGGAAGCGTTGCTGTTGGAGCCGGAGTCTTGTCCGGCACAGCGGGAAGTGCGGTTGCCGTGACTTCTGCGCTATAGGGTGGAGCGAGTGTTGTGGGAACGGCGCTGGGCTGGGTGGTTACTGCTGGCGGAGCAGAAGTGGCAGCCGGAGCGTGCACCGTCCCCGGCTTGTGAAGGAATGACGTCATCCCTCCGACTCCAATCTTTCTCCAACCGAAGTACCCGGCCGCCGCGGCCATCAAAACAATCGCTGTGATGGCGATGATTTTCTTGCTTCCGCCGGGCTGCGAGGAGGAAGCTTTTCCGAATGTCGCAAAAGTTGGCGGTTCAATTTCCGTTGGAACTACTTCCTCGGCCTCACGCAGCTTTTCCTTTGCCGGAGCCGGCGCCGCAGCCGCGCCGTGGGAAGAAACAAGGACCGGACGGCCCGCTTGAAAGCTGGAGAGGTCCCCGGTTGACTTGCTCTTGCCTTCCGCAGAATCTGCGGCAGATTTCCCGGTGGCATCGGCCGCGTGTTGCAGCGCCGAAGCCATAGGCTCCGCCATCGTCTTGGCAACTGGCTGCCATGGAGATTGCTTGCCAGGCGCGGCCGGGGTGCTCGCACTCGCCGAGTGACCTTTGTCGCCTAGCGGATCCGGCATGGATTCGAGCAGCGCGGCTTCCGCGGGTTCCGGTTTCAGTTCAGGCTCTGCGTCAAGTTCAAATTGCGAACCGGCCGACGCCACCGGCGCCGGCACTGCAGGTACGGACGGCGCCGAGGTGAAAACTGGCATCGCCGTGGGTGCATTGGTGCTGGGAAATTCCGGTTTCGCAGCCGATGTGGCCGCCGCATGTGAGGGCGATTCAATCGAAGCCGGCTGGCCGGTTGTTCTTGAGGTGTCAGTTTTGCGCAACAGACCGCGCGCCACCCGTAGCGTGCCTTTGGATTGCTCCACATTAATCGGTTTAGTCAAAACTAAATTTGCGCCGATGCGGAACGCCTTAGCCACGCCGCTCTGTCCTTCGACCACGGCCACCGACAGCGAGGTCTGATTCGATCCTGAATTGCGCGCGCTTCGAAACAACAAGGTCGCATTCTGTTCGTTTTCACAATCCACCACCACCGCATCGAAGTGCTCTGCCATCAATCTCTTGACCGCGGCAAACGGCTCGTTGCACGGCTCAACCTGGAAGTCCAGTTCGCTCAACACCTGGGTGACGACGCGCGCAGTTTTTTCTTCAGGACAGAATAAGAGGGCCTTATAGCTCATATTGGCATCGTAGGTACACTGGTGCAGTCGCTCAAGTTACGGAGGTAAGTGGCCATAAGGAACAAGGTTGGCCGCCTTCGGAAGCCGCGTAAACGGGTGTAAATCAGTGGCCTGCGGATGAGTACAATGCCACCATGCGCGTGCCGCTGTGGCTGAAGATCGCCTGGACGGTCTGGGTAATCGTCTGGGTGCCGGTTTACTGGCGACAGTACGGAGCCCAGAATTTCCTCTACTTCTGCGACTTGGGCAACCTCTTTATTGCGCTGGGACTGTGGCTCGAGAGTCCGCTGATCTTCTCAGCGCAAGCAACCGGGCTGTTGCTTTTCCAGACGCTTTACGCAATCGATTTGCTGGGCGCAGTTCTGTTTCGGGTGCATGTCATCGGGGGCACGGAATTCATGTTCGATGCTCACCTGCCGCTCTTCGTTCGGCTGCTCAGCCTGTTTCATGTGGTGATGCCGCCGCTGCTGCTGTGGGCGATCTGGTGGCTGGGCTATGACCAGCGGGGATGGAAACTTCAGACACTACTTACGTGGATTGTGGTGCCGATCAACTATTTCTGGCGGCCACGGTACGACATCAATTGGGCCCGCGGACCGTTTCTGCACGAGCAACACGTCGTGCCAGGACTACTCTACCTGGTGGCTTACTTGATCGTCGTACCGCTGGTTGTCTACTGGCCCACACATCAGCTCCTGCGGTGGCTGGCGACGCAGGGCCGAAGCTCGGCAGGACGCGGCCTCTAGAGCCTCGACACGAGATGTGTGGGACCGGGTATGTGACCCGGTCGGGCGGTTCGCAGCACCGCAGAAAGCCCGCCGAACTGCGCTCAGCTCCGGATTTGGGTGCCCCATCCTTTCGCGTTCCTTGCGAAAAAGGCGGGAGAACGTTGCAACCCCTTGCAACCAGTCAAAAGTCTCTATGGGTAATCGCGACCTCTGAGGTATCATTCCCCGTCCGCACTGGGGGAGAGTATGAAGCAAGTCTTCTTCTGTGTCCTGCTGGTTCTCGCAAGTTGTTCCTTCATGCTGGGTCAAACGTACAAAGTCTTGTGGAGTTTCGGAGGCTCGCCCAACGACGGGGCTAATCCAACCAGTGATTTTGTTTTTGATAGCGCCGGCAACATGTACGGGACGACGCAAACAGGAGGCAATTCCACTAACGTGAGCTGCCTCAGAGAAAATCTTATGCCTGGCTGCGGAACGGTGTTCGAGCTTTCGCCCAATTCGGATGGAAGTTGGACCGAGACCGTGGTCTACAATTTCTGTGCCAATTATCCGACTGGAGTCTGCCCTGATGGCCAGCAACCCACCGCAGGCTTGGCAATGGATAGCGCGGGTAATCTGTATGGCACCACACGTCAGGGCGGAGTAAGTTGCGCAGTTGACGGTGCCGGTTGCGGGACGGTTTTCGAGCTGTCGCCTCCCTCAGTTCAAGGTGGAGCATGGACACAGGAAATACTGTATGTCTTTTGCTCGATGGGTCAAAATCCCTGCCCAGACGGTGCCCTTCCAACCAGCCATTTGACCTTGGATTCTGCGGGTAACCTGTATGGAACAACTACAGAGGGAGGAGGAGGAGCCTGGTATGGCGGCACTGTGTTTGAATTATCTCCCGAAAATGGAGCATGGACCGAGGCCGTGCTCTATGCCTTTTGTACGACTGGCGAACTGTACCATTGTCCGGACGGGACGAACCCGCAAGCTGGGGTGACGTTTGCCAACTTGGGCAACCTATATGGCACCACGGAATGGGGCGGGTCTCCGAGTGGAGGTGGAACTGGAACGCTTTTTGAACTTTCGCGCGGACGGGCGGCTGGACAGAAAATGTGCTATTTGCGTTCAATCCAGCCGGCGGAGTAGCGGGGCCGCGTGGCGTAGTCAGTTTCGATCCGGAGGGCAACCTTTATTCTACTGCCTATCAAGGCGGTACGTCGAACGCTGGCGGAGTCTTTAGGCTTAATCGCAAGAACAACATCGTGCGCGCGATTGATTTTACGCTACAAGATGGATACAACCCAACGGCTGGCGTTCTGGTTAGCCAGACCAGCGGAAAGATCTATGGGACCAACTCATCCGGGCCCGGGCTCACGATCGATGGAACGGTCTTCGAAATTGGCAAAGACGGTAAATTGACCGTGCTTTATACCTTTTGCCAACAACCGAATTGCGCAGATGGTTACGGCCCCTATGCGCCCCTCACCAGTCACTCCGGCAATGTGTACGGTGCGGCTGAGTTCGGGGGTGCAGGTTTCACAGGATTCGGTGGGAACGGCGTCGTGTTCGAGATCACGCCCTAGGCCTCACTCGCCCGCCCGGACGAGGACGTTCGAGCCTGCGTGACTTGTGGCTACCTCCCGCCCGCCGCCTTCAGCGCCCTTGCCGTAGCTTCCAGCAGCGCTTCCGGTCCCACCGGCCGGCCCGTGGCGTTGATCATCCACAGGTCAGGAGTCACGTCGCCTTCCTTTGCGATGCGTTCGAACTCCGGCCCGATGCTGCCGGTCTTTTTCATTTGCTCTTCCACCTGAAATGCGATCATGTGGCCGATCGGGTAATCCGGCAGATACAAAAAGTAACTGATCATGTGGGAATAAATCCCGAGCAGCACAACGTCTTTTTTGTGGAAGACCGGCGCGTAGTAGCGGTTCCAGATGTCCTTGGAGATCTGCACCGTCGCATCGTTCAATTCTTTTGGCGTCGCCTGCGGATGGTCGTACATCCAGTGCCAGACTCCCATATCGACCAGACCCACGCCAGCGATTTCGTAGGTTCCCCAAAAATCATTCAGAGTTTTTTCCGCCTGAGCTTTCGCGTCCGGCGCCGGCAGGCCCAGCAGTTCGAGGTCGTGTCCCTGGAAGACAAAGGCCAGCGCCTCGGTGAAGGCCGTGTTGGGCACGCCTTTGAGCAAGGTATAGTCGACTTCATTCAGAGAGAACGTTTGCTCGACATTGTGTCCCATTTCATGCACGGCGATGTTGAATCCCTTATAGTTCATGCCGGTTTTCTCCACCCGCGTGCGCAGATGGACTTTTTCAGAGCGCATCTCTGCGCCCATGGCGTGACCTGAACCGCGGGCCGGATCGACGATGATGTTGTTCGCCACGTACTGTGCTTTTTCCGGTGAGAAGCCCAGCTTCATCAGCAGATTCAGAATATCTTTCTGATAGGCCTCGGCGGTCGGGTAGCGCTTGGACGTCATTTCATCCAATTGGGCTTCGGTGTATTGGCTGCCCGGTCGAAACCCGTTGTACCAGACATCAAATGGCTCAAGCGGCCGGCCGAGGCGCGATTGGATGAGCTGAGCAGTTTGCCCGACCAGCGGAGAACTGAGCATCTGCTCCAGCATTGCCTTCACCCGCGCTTCCGGAATTTCACGGTCTTCGTCGAAGCGGCGGTCGATCAGCGTAGGCGCTGTGGGAGAGTAAGGGTCAGCTTTCCTGGCGGCGAAATAAGTCTTCTGCAGCATCGCGTAGCGTGTGTCAGGCTCGCGCGTGTTGGTGACTGGCTTGTCAGTTTTTGCATCTGAATCTTTCATCGCTGCAGGCTTCACTTCATTGTTATAAGGGTTCCAGTCCACGCCCGGGTTGTCGATTACGCTCTGCGGAATCGTCTGGGTGACAATCCTCTCCATCACTTGCTGGATCGTGCGCTGTTTGGCCAGGCCATTCTGCGAATCGGTGTAGTCGGCCTTGATCTCGTCGCGCAGGTTCCAGTGGCTGAGCAGGCGCATCTTCGGCGGAAATAAGCGCTGCCCCTTGTCATCGACCACGTGGTACATCCAGATGTTGTACTGTGCGATGTACTGCTCGGCGTCGGATCCCGCCTGCGAAATTGCCAGGTTGACGTCCGCCGGAATTCGCTTATCGAATTGCTCCGCAAGCCGGGCCTCGGCCCATTGCCGGCGAGTCCAGGAGGGCCCGTCGTGCAGGCGCTGTTCCAGCGTGGTGAGCGGAAAATTCAGAAGAACAATGAATGCCAGCTTGTTGTTGAAGAAGTCGTCCTGCACGTGTGCCGATGGATCGTAGCCGCCAAAGATTTCGTCAAAGGGAAGCACCGGGCCGAGGTCGAGGTCCTGCTGCTGCCGGAATGCGCGGTTGATTTCGTGCATGTGTCCGCCGAGTTGCTCGAGCTGGCTCTGATAGCGGTTGAACATGGTATCGAGCGTCGCCTGATCACCGGCGAAATTGGTGCGAGTGAAATCCTCAAAAATAGCCGCATCGCCATCTTCGGCACGCCAGAATTCGCCGACCTGCTTCAGCCCGCGCTGAACACGGGGTTTTTGCGACTCGCCGTACTTGGCAACCAGTTCGGTTTCCATCTTTGCTGTCGAAGATTGCATCCACGCGGGCTGAATCGTCTTGTGGGCAGCTTGGGGTTTGGAAGTTTGCATGGACATCTCCTGAGCTGTAAGCAGTACGGCGGCAGAAACGAAGCACAATAATAGAAGGAATGTCAGGCGCACAGGGAAGCCTCCGTTAATGGGCTGAGAGAGCAATCCAGTATAGCGTCACGGCAGAGCTTATGTCGTTTGCGTTTCCTCTGTGAGCCACTGTGTCCTCTGTGGTTGATTTATCTCTCGAAGACGTCAACCACGGAGAACAGACAGGACACTTGGGCGAGATTCACCTCTTCGGTCTGTACACATGCGTGCTGGTGCCGAAGAAAACTTCCGCCGACTCCATAATCGTTTCCGACAATGTCGGATGGGGATGAATGGTCAAGGCAATGTCAGTCGCCGTGGCAGCCATTTCGATGGCGAGAACGCCTTCGGCAATCAATTCTCCGGCGCCGGCTCCCACAATTCCCACGCCCAATACGCGCTCGCTCTGCGGATCAAGAATCAGCTTGGTCATGCCTTCGGTGCGATCTATCGTCATCGCCCTGCCGGACGCACCCCAGGGAAACTTCGCTACTTTAATCTCACGGCCTGCTTTTTCAGCTTGAGTTTCCGTCAGGCCGCACCAGGCGATTTCAGGATCGGTGAAGACGACCGCAGGGATGGCATTCGGCTCAAAAGCTACCTTGTGTCCCGCGATGGCCTCGACCGCCGTGCGTCCTTCATGGGAGGCCTTGTGCGCCAGCATGGGTTCGCCGACCACGTCGCCGATGGCGTAGATTGCCGGGTCACTGGTCTGCAATTGCTTGTTGACTTCAATAAACCCGCGCGGGCCCACGCGGGCCTGCGTTTTCTCGATGCCGGGAATTTCGGAATTCGGCTTGCGCCCAACCGAAACGAGGACCTTATCGAACAATTTGTCGCGTGCTTTCACGTCGGGGCCATCGAAGGTCACGTGAATCCCGTTCGACTCCAGCTTCACCGCGGAGACAGTGGTGTTTAACATGATCGATTCGAATATCTTCTCCACGCGCTTGTGTAGAGGCAGCACAAGGTCGCGGTCCGCACCGGGCAGAAGACCCGGCAGCATTTCGACCACGGAAACCTTCGATCCCAGCGCGGCGTACACCGTGCTCAGCTCCAATCCGATGTATCCGCCGCCGATGACGAGCAATGTTCCCGGCAGATCGGTCAAATCAAGAGCAGAGGTGGAGTCCAGCATTCGTGGAGTGTCGATCTTAAGGCTGGGAATGATCGCCGGCCGCGAGCCGGTAGCGATAATGATGCGATCAAAGCTGAGGGATTCTTCGCTGCCGTTGGCGCGCCTCACGCGCAGGGTATTCGAATTCTCAAATCCGGCGCGGCCCTGGACGTATTCGACTTTCCGCTGCTTGGAAAGTTGGCCCAGACCGCCGGTGAGCTTTTTGACCACGCCTTCCTTCCAGGAACGTAGGCGCGTCAGATCAATTTTCGGATCGGAATATTCGATTCCCCAATCTTTGGCATGCCGCGATTCGTCGATCAGTTTGGCCACGTGCAGCAGGGCCTTCGAAGGAATGCATCCGCGGTAGAGGCACACGCCGCCGGGATTAAGTTCCGGGTCAATGAGCGTAACTTTCATGCCGAGATCAGCCGCGAGAAATGCCGCCGCGTATCCGCCCGGTCCGCCACCGATCACTGCAATTCGCAAGTTTTCAGTCATTTCGAATTCTTGAAACACAGGGGGCACAGGGCCCCACAGGGGCAAACCCCTCTGTGAATCTCTGTGTCCCCTGTGTTTAGTTTCTATCCTTGCACTGATAATAAAAACGGCTGCTCAAATGCTTCTGCGACCCAGCGCAAAAAGCGCGCCGCGTCCGCGCCGTCAATCAGCCGATGGTCATAAGAGAGCGAGAGCGGCAGCACCAGACGCGGCTCAAACTTGCCGTTCATCCACACCGGCTCCATGCTCGATCTCGAGAGTCCCAGAATCGCGACTTCCGGATAATTCACGATGGGCGAAAATCCCGTGCCGCCAATCCCGCCCAGATTGGTGATGGTAAACGTCCCGCCTTCCATCTCGCCGGGCGTGAGCTTTTTGTCGCGCGCTTTCTTGGAAAGCTGCGTGAGTTCAGTGGCCAACTCCACAATGTTTTTCTTGTCTACATCGCGAATGACGGGCACCAGCAAACCGCGATCGGTATCGACCGCGACTCCAATGTTGACATACTGCTTGTAAATAATCTCTTCCTTCGGCAAATCAATACTGGCGTTGAATTGCGGAAAGATTTTGAGAGCGGAAGCGCAGACCTTGAGGGCAATCGCGGTCACCGTCATTTTTCCGCCGGCTTCCTGCGCTCTGGGCGCGAAGCGCGCCCGCAGTTGTTCCAGTTCCGTGATGTCTGCTTTGTCGTTCTGGGTGACGTGTGGGACGGTGTGCCAGGCTTCCCATAGATGCTCGGCTGTTTTGCGCCGCACCCCGCGGATGGACACACGCTCGATCTTTCCCCACTGGGTGAAATCCGGCAGCTCCGGCTGGGTGAAGTGATTTGCACGCGATGTCTGCACAGCTGCTGCAGCCGAGGTGAGCAGAGATTTCGAGAACGCCTTGACGTCATGTTCGCTGATGCGCCCGGCCGGCCCGGTTCCCTTAACCTGGTGAATGTCGATGCCAAGCTCCCGTGCCAGTCGCCGCACGTGCGGTGCGGCCGGTACCGGCTCTCCTTGGTCAGTCCCGGCGACTTTGCCCAGTTGCGCGGGCATGACAAAAGCCGACTGCACCGGCTGAGGTTGATCTCTTGGCAGCGCCTGCTCTTCTGTCTTACCTTCGGCGGCGATGGCCGCCTGAAACGCCAGCCGCGCGGCGTGCTGTCCGGAAACATGCTCCACCGGAGATGGTTTACGCGCCTCCGCCGTCGGCGCTGCGGCGCCTTCGAGTGTGAAGATGACCTGATCGACCCGGACCTTGTCGCCCTGCTTGACCTTCACTTCTTTCACGATGCCGGTGACTGACGAAGGAACTTCAACCACTGCCTTGTCAGTTTCCAACTCCATCACGGGCTGGCCTTCGGAGACCTTCATGCCCGGAGAGATCATCAGCCGCACCAGGTCTCCTTCGGAAATGTTCTCGCCAAGCTCGGGAAGGGTGAATTCGGTGGGAGCAGCGCCGTCGGTGGCGCGGCGCGAGGGTGTAGAAGCTGGTGGCTGCGATTGTGCCGGTGCAGCAGGCTGACGATTGACTTCTGGTGCTGCAACACTTGCCGATTGTTTCGCGGGCGAGGGCCCCTTCGACTCACGCTCAGGGCGGGTCCGCGCCACACCACCTGCGCCGTTGTCGACAGTGAAAATTACCTGTCCAACTTTAACTTTGTCACCTTCTTTGACCCGAATATCCTTCACGACGCCACTGACAGACGAGGGAACTTCCACCACCGCCTTGTCGGTTTCCAACTCCATCACCGGCTGGCCTTCGGTGATGCTGGCGCCAGGGGAGATCATCAAGCGAACCAGGTCGCCCTGATCGATGTTTTCCCCCAGTTCCGGTAGCTTGAATTCTGTCACTGTGACCTTTCTTTACTTCTACGCCAGGTCGCCGGCTAGCTGAAAGCCGGGTTGGGCTTCTCGGGATTGACTCCGAATTCCCGCATCGCCTTCTGCGCGTCTTCCGGCTTGATCTGCTTTTCAGTCACCAGCGCGTTCAACGTGGCCAGCACGATATATTTGGCGTCCACTTCAAAAAAGTCGCGCAGCGCAGCCCGGCTGTCACTACGGCCAAACCCGTCGGTGCCCAGCGCAACCAAAGGCCGCGGTACCCAGCGCGCGATCGATTCCGGCAGAATCTTCATGTTGTCCGACGCCGCCACAAAGACGCCCGGAGCGTCCTTCAGGCACTGGGTGACAAAGGGTATCTTCGGCGCCTGTCCGGGATGCAACATGTTCCAGCGTTCGCAATGATTGGCCTCACGGTACAGCCGCTTGTAGCTGGTCACGCTCCAAACATCGGCCGCCACACCGAACCGTTCTTCGAGGATCTGCTGCGCCTTGAGCACTTCGTACATGATCGTACCGCTGCCAAAAAGCTGGGCGCGCAGCTTGGCGTCTTTCTTAGTTGAAGCCTTGAAGCGATACAAGCCGCGCAGAATCCCTTCGCGGACCCCTTCCCCTGCAGGCATCTCCGGCATGGGCAACGGTTCGTTAGTGACGGTCAAATAATAGAAGACCGACTCCTGGTCCACGTACATGCGCTGAATGCCATCTTGAATGATGACGGCGATTTCGTAGGCGAAGGCTGGATCGTAGGCGAGAAGGTTCGGTACCGAGAGCGCCAGCACGTGACTGTGACCGTCCTGGTGCTGCAAGCCTTCGCCGGCCAGTGTGGTTCGTCCCGCCGTTCCACCGATGAGGAAACCACGGGTGCGCATATCAGCAGCCGCCCAGATCAGGTCCCCGATGCGCTGAAATCCGAACATCGAGTAATAAATAAAGAAGGGAATCGTGTTGATGCCGTGCGTCGCATAAGCCGTGCCCGCCGCGATGAATGAGCACATCGAACCGGCCTCAGTAATGCCTTCCTCGAGAATCTGCCCGTTCAGCGCTTCTTTGTAGTAGAGCAGCGTATCCATGTCGACCGGCTCGTAAAGCTGGCCGACGCTGGAATAGATGCCCACCTGCCGAAACAGCGCTTCCATGCCGAAAGTGCGCGCTTCGTCGGGGATGATCGGCACGATCAGCTTGCCGATTTCCGGATCGCGCAACAGCTTGCCCAGCAGCCGGACGAACACCATGGTGGTGGAAGCCTCGCGGCCCTCGGTGCCTTTAAAGAATTCTTCGAAGTGGGCGTCCGAGACCGGATTGATGGGCTTGGAACGCACCCTGCGCTCCGGCAGATATCCTCCGAGGTGCTTGCGCCGCGCCTGCAGGTACGTCACTTCAGGGCTGTCATCGGAGGGCCGATAAAACGGCGCGTTTTGCAGTTCGTCATCCGGAATGGGAATTCCGAAACGCGAGCGGAACATGCGCAGCTCGTCCTCGTTCAACTTTTTCTGCTGGTGGGTAATGTTCTTGCCTTCACCCGCCTCGCCCAGGCCATAACCTTTGATCGTTTTGGCGAGAATGATCGTCGGCGATCCGGTATGCTCCACGGCAGCTTTGTAAGCCGCGTACACCTTGATGGGATCATGCCCGCCCAGGCGCATGCGTGCCAGTTGCTCATCCGAAAGGTGCTCGACCATCTTGAGCAAACGAGGATCGGTGCCGAAGAAATTCTGCCGGAAATAAGCTCCGCTCTCGACGAAGTACTTCTGATATTGCCCGTCGCTGATTTCGCCCATGCGCCGTACCAGCAGGCCGTCACGGTCGTTGCGAATCAGGCTGTCCCAGTCGCCGCCCCAGATCACTTTGATGACATTCCAGCCGGCGCCGCGGAAGATGGCCTCGAGTTCCTGAATGATCTTGCCGTTGCCTCGCACCGGTCCATCCAGCCGCTGCAGATTGCAGTTCACCACGAAGATTAAGTTGTCCAGCCGCTCTCGCGAAGCCAGCGTGATGGAGCCGAGCGATTCCGGCTCATCCATTTCGCCATCGCCCAGAAACGCCCAGACCCTGCCGCCGGTTGACTGCTTAAGTCCGCGGTTCTCCAGGTAGCGCATGAAGCGGGCCTGGTAAATGGCCTGAATCGGACCGAGGCCCATTGAGACGGTGGGGAACTCCCAGAAATCCGGCATCAGCCAGGGATGCGGATAAGACGAAAGTCCGCCGCCCTCGTTCAACTCGCGGCGGAAGTTTTCCAATTTCTGCCGGGGAATGCGGCCTTCCAGATAGGCGCGGGCATACATGCCCGGCGCAGCGTGTCCCTGAAAATAGACGAGGTCGCGATCTCCGGTCTCAGTCAGCGCTCGCAGAAAATGATTGAATGCCACTTCGTACAATGTGGCCGCCGAAGCGTAGGTCGAAATGTGGCCGCCGATGCCCTCCTGAATCTTGTTGGCTCGCACCACCATGGCCAGCGCATTCCAGCGCACCAGGCTCTTGATACGGCGTTCCATCTCCTGGCTGCCGGGGAACGGCGGCTGCTGCACTGAAGGAATGGTGTTCTGATAAGGAGTGGTCGCGGTGAAGGGCAGGTTCACCCCGGCGGCGCGGCGGGCGTGCAGCGAAAGCTGCTGCAAGAGCCGTCCGGCGCGCTCCGGGCCGCCTTTTGACAGCACGTAATCGAGCGAATCCAGCCACTCTCGGGTTTCCAGAACTTCCAGTCCATCCGTCTGCGGTTCAGCTACGGGTGCCATCTCCATCCTCACGTGGGAACCCTTCCATGATAGACAATTGCGCGGAGTTTTGCTGCAGGGGTGTGACCATCGGCGATGACGGCTCTATGCCAAATCAGGACAAACGCGCCGACCCGATCACACCTTCAGTCTGCTAGAAGGCAGACAATCCAGCAATTGGTTTAGAATTGGAGCTTGCAGCGTACAACCGATCACAGACAAACCAATCGAAGAAGCTGACACTAATACCAGTTCGACTCTAATCAAGGAGACTCCCCATGCAAAAGAAAAACGCTACCGGCAGCCGGCCGAAGCTGGATTCCCAGCCGCGTATTCACCAGAAGGCCGGCGAAATTCAGCAATATGGCAGGGTCACGCACGCACTGCCTCTGGAGTTGGAAGAGCCCGTGCGTCTGGAAATGACAGAACGATTGAACCAGCTACTTGCCGACACCATGACGCTCCGCGATCTCTACAAGAAATCACATTGGCAGGTTGCCGGCCCGACTTTTTACCAGCTTCATCTGCTGTTCGATAAGCATTTCAACGAACAGGCGGAACTGGTGGACACCATCGCCGAGCGCATCCAACTGCTCGGAGGAATAAGCATCGCTATGGCCCATGATGTGGCCGAGACTACGCAGATCGAGCGGCCGCCCAAGGGCAGGGAAGAGGTTCCGGTGCAACTTTCGCGCCTACTGGACGCGCATCAGGTCATCATTCGGCAGTGCCGCGAGCTGGCGAAGCGCGCTTCTACTATCGGAGACGACGGAACCAACGACCTGGTGGTGAGCGATGTGCTCCGCACCAATGAGTTGCAGGTCTGGTTCACCAGCGAGCATCTGGTCAACATGCCGCTAGTGGAGGCTGTTCCGACCTCGGCTGCCGCGGACTGACGCGACACGGCCGCAGAAGACACGGGAAGGCCGGGGCTTTCTTCGCGCCGGCCTTTTCTGACTAAAGCCAGATTTCCTAGCCTTCGCTTGTGCTCTTCTGCACCCGCTCCAATCGCAGCAGAACCATGCCGTCGGCCTTAATGGTTGTAATCGTGAGGTCCACTGCGGCGGGCTCGTCCAAATCACCCAGGGTGAGAGTCGCGGGTATCGAAACTCGCGGTTCGCCAGTCTCAAATGTCTGCGTAACTGCCTTGCGTATCGCGCACCCGGAACAATGAATGGTCCGCCCACACCCTTCTGGGAGGCGGGAGTAAGCACAAGAGAATACTGGCCCTAACAGTTCAAGCCGAACGGACTCGCGGGGCTTGCCTAATACTTCGCATGCTTTTTGGTTGAGGGTTTCCGTTCTACACTCGGCATCGATCGCCAGTACGGGAAGCGGAACGGTATCAAGAAAACGTTGGAGTGAAACCCCGTCCTGGAATGAGAAATTCTCGACGCATGCCGGGCAAATCCCATGACTGGTGACTGAATCAGATGGTTCGTTGCCGCCGGAGCCCGCAATTCTGGCTCTGCACCATGCACAAACTACCTTCATCGACACTTGTCCCCCACGATTGGGGAAGTCTAATATGGGGGTACCAGGCCAAAACGTGACCGCGATCACTATCGCCTGTGACGTCCAAACCCAGGGTGTGGGGACGAAAAGTGGACGGGATCCAGATCGATGGAACTAATCCGACTCACAGAGCCGCTGACACTCCCTCGGCGGGATAGCGCAAACCCAGCAGCACGACTTGCCGAGTCACGAGCTCGTAGCTCTCCGCAACACGTAGGGGCGCCACTCGTCTGCCCGGGAGAACCATCGCCACATAGAGCCTGGGGATGGCTTGCAGGGCATACAGGCGCAGCTGGACTGCAGTCTTGACCAGTGTTTCAGCGGCCGCAGCCGTCGCCGGATCCGGATGGCTGCGCGCTGCCTCGCCGAGCCGTACCAGGACGGACGCGTTCTGCGCAGCACAAGAAATATATTCCACCGCGGCGTGAAGCCGTTCTCGTTGAATCCTGCGGAAATCAGCCGGACGCAGGTGGTCGCGCAAGTATTGTTCTTCGTCCGGATCAATCAAATTGCGAAACGCTTCCACGTCCACCGTCCGCAGATGCTCCGCCGGGTTTTCCAGCACACGCGGCGTCACTGCGAAGACTCTTCCCAGACGCAGGAAGAACCACAACGTGGAAAAGGCGAAGACGACGAGGATGATCGAAATGGTCATGGGTGTAAGAGTCGTTGCAACGCCCGGTTCCAGCTATCCAGGTCGTGCGGTGGCAAGGGTCTTGTCGGCACTTTGGGCTGCCGTTCTTGTGCCAGCAGATAAGCTATCCAAATCAAAATACAAGCCAGAGACTTTCCTGTGCTAATGAGTGTGAGGATGTCGGTGCTAAGTTTGGGAGCCGTAGCTTCAATCTGCGAACGGATGGCCGCAGTTCCCAGAGTCACGCTGGCGTAAACCCCAAATCCAAGTGCGATGCCGAAGGCATAACTTCGCCACGACAAGCCCAGCGAGCGGGAAAACAGGAAGAGAAAAACCAGCAACCCAGACTGCAGGATGCTCACGGTACGCTGCAGGACGTAGAACACCGCCATTGCGTGTCCGGCGCCGCGGGCCGGTTCGTACCACGCCAGGGCGATCGCAATCAGGAGAAGAACGACAGTCGCCCAGCGGAAGAGACGCGCGCCCAGTTCGCCCGCCGCAGGGTAATCCGTGAGTATGTAGTTGAAGATCTCGTAGATGACGCAGAAGCCGAGGGCGGTCTCACCAACTGCGCCAGCCGTAAAAGCGTTACGGTATGCATCGCCGCTGACTAGCGGCATGTAATTCATCGCCACCAATGTGCTGGTTTTCAAGACTCCCCAGCCCGTATAGATGGCGAAGATCGGAAACTGCCGATGCAACCCGCGCCGCACCATCAACAGGAACAAAATCGCCTGGCAGGGTATGCTGGCGAACCAGAAGCAGTGCGATAGCAGCGGCACCAAACGCATAGGCTAGCGGGCAGAATAACTCTTTCCGCCCGTTAGCCGCAATCCAAATCTGCTCAGATCCAACCCGTCTTACCGAACACCAGGCTTCTGGCATCCATTGGGCCCGCAGGTCGGGGGCATATCATCCGCGTGCAAGACCGGGGGTACAGAAACCGTTGCTAGGAACAACGCAGCTGCCAACCACAGCAAGCATTTTTTCATACTGAAATCCTTTCCAGAGGGAGATGTAGCGTGGTAATGTGCTATGGATTGGGTCCGGCGCAGCAGACTCTTTTAAAAAATTCTTTGTTCCGAAAACGTAACAAGCGATGACTTTATTTTCAGCTTTGGAAGAATTGCAGGAGACCACCCTGAAGGCGATTACGGGGTGTCTGCGACGGCTGGAATATCTGTCCGGGCTACAGGATAGGGAAGGGGCCTATAACCACTGGGGGTTCGCGCGGGTCTACGGGGATTTACGGGCCAAGAAAGCGCTGGCAGATGCGCACCGCATCATGCTTTCCCGGATTCTCTCGACTCCTATCCGGAGCCTGGAACAGGACGTTCAAGAATCAAGCCAAGAAGCGGGAACTTCGCCCGGCACTTACCTGGAGCGGCTCAACGCAAGCCACACCCGGCTGCTCCCACCCACCCCGGGAGCCGGGTCGGGTCGCCACCTCAGTTCAGTGCTTCACGCGCTCTTGAGTTTGCGGAAGAATCCAAAAGAGGGCCCCAATCCCCCAGCTTGATCGCCACTCCTACCACCTGGCCGATGACCTCTGCTTCCTGCGGGTAGCGCAGCACGCGTGGCGCCACCGGCGAAAGCGGATGGGGTTGCAGAATCAGTTCTTCCTGAGTGATCGTACACCAGCAGCAGGTGTGCCCGGTCCGGGTCTCGACAAAATAAATCGGGCGCTCGTACTCGGACCGCCAGCCGCCATCGGTCACTTTGTTCTTCGACTCGTCCACTTGCACGAAGCTCCCGGGCGGCAGAATCGGGTACATGGTCAGGTCCTTGCTGCCGACGTAACCATAGGTGTATTGGCAGGACTCAAACTCCGTCAAATAGGCCAGTGGAACCAGTCCCCACTTTTCCACCATGCGCCCGAAGTTCACCGTGCGGCGTGGATCGAAGCTGGGATCCAGGCGCACGGGCATCTGAACGGCAGAAAGATTAGCCAACGCCTCCGAGAGGTGCGACCGCGGCGGCAGAACGAGATCCAAATCGGAAGCCACACTGTTCAAATCGACGCCGTACCAGCGCATCAGTTCACGCACGTCGCGGCGATAGATCACCGCCAGGGAATACAACCGGAAGATGCTGGGAGTCACTCCTTTTGTTTCGATATCGGAAAGCCGGCTGGGCGGAATAAAAAATTCATCGTTCGCACGCTTCTGTGCGATGCGGCCGCTGGCAGTCTCCACGTCCCTCATCGTTAACCCAAGCTGCTCCCGCAGCAGCCGTAGATTCTGTCCTCCCGCAGCCATGATCCCCCCTCGACCCCGTCAGAGTATCCGCAATAATAGCAATAGAAAGGTAGTTATGGGGAATCAAGAATTATGTCGCTGGAGGCCACACTCTTCGGTCAGACAATTTCTCCGTTTCTGACAAGCAAGCCTCAGTTTGTTCCGAATTCGTAAATTGGGCGGCGAACGTCCACATCCGGAGCGCAATCAGCGCCCGAGTAAAATCGTAACTCATTCAACACTAATAACTTGTTGGCTTCGTTTTGTAAAATAAACACTACGACCGACAAATGGGTGTCCTTCCATTGTCGAGTCAAATGGTCGACGCTGACCGGGGGAGGGATCATTTATCCCCGGCGGCGTTCGCTGGCCAGTCGGTCAAGACGAGTTCAGGTCGGTATGGCTTGCCATGGCTTTCGAGTCATGACCGCTTAAGCTATCTCAAGCCATCTTTTATTGGGGTTCGAGCCATAGCGGAAGCTGTATGCCTTAATGCCTTCCCCATCATGGGGAGGGGTACCCGCCATCCACCGGCTCGTCCTTCCCGCCACTTCTGTGGCCAAGAAAAAGCTGTAACCGTTTCCGCTGAGACACTAGGTAAGAAATCTGTAGCGTGGTCGGTCACGATCTTCACTCGGGTCGGCAGAAGATCCATCGAGGCTGTCCTATGTTCTGAACGATTAGATGCCCATGTCAGAAATGTGGTTCCGTTATTTCAGTTGGATTTCGCTTCAGTGGCACATGAGTCACGCCAGAAGTGGATTCGCTGTCGGATGGCGATCATGGTCAAATGGTTGGAAGAAATTGGGTAATCGGATCGAAGCCAGCGTTACTTGCGATAGTGCTATCCCGGAATTGGTTGCGAATCCCCATGTAAGGCTCTGCTGTATCTCCCAGAACTGTGATCAAAGCTAGTTGCCGTAACAGCGGATGTTTCAGAAGTAACTGATTGAAATCTAACGCCGCCGATCGCCTCTTTCAGTGCCCACAGTACCATCGGGAAGTCCTATTGCACCCTAATTGCACCCAGATCTTGCACCGATTTTTCGTCAATTCCTTGCCGTCACTCGGGCAGTATCCCTGGCTCATCGGCTCATCGTAGACTTCATCCCCGGAATCCGGGTGTGGATCGCACTCACTTGCACACAGCTGCCATCGATACTGTGCTTTGTTTGCACGAGCGCAGCCGCGTTTTCGGAATCTTTCTGTCCATGAGGTTTTCTCACAGGGCATTATTTTGTGACCGATTCGTGACCCGATGCCGGATTCAGCGCAGGTACCGATGCTGAGTTCGGCGAATCTAGGACAAGTACCCTCTTCACCGATTCAGGAATTTCATTCGCGTGCGCGAGCAGTTCGCTAACTTGCCATAGCTGGGTGTCGGACAGCTTGGTCTTGAAGGAGGGCATCCCCGAAAGACGGATTCCGTTTGCTGCCTTCCAGTAGGTCTCCGATGCGGGATCGTCGGTCACACCCTTACCACGGAACAATTGTGGCGGCTTCGGAAACATCGTTGTCGCATAGTCAACGAGTGGCTGCCCAGGGAGCCCGTGGCAAGAAGCGCAGTGCTGTTTGTATAAGCTTGCACCGGCAAGAAAGTTAGGTTCGTCCGCGGGCACAGGAGATGGGGGAATGTGTTGCTTCTCGATATGAGCGTCCAAGGCCATATTCGCCAACTTCTTCTCGAACGGCATTGGTGGATCGGCCGTTGCTACTGGCGCCAGACCCACAGAAAAATAATAAAAAACACAACCCACTGAAATCGCAATGGCCAGAATGAAACCGATCACGATACCCTTTATCACTTTTGTGCTCCTGTCATCGATCAGAAATTAAAGCGATACCCCAGAATCATCTTGGCAATCAGGTGGTCGGTCGCGCCCGTGACGCCCACACCCAGCCCGAAGTTGATCTCCAACTGCGGAGCTATATTCAGGTCAATGGCAGGGAAAATCTGGTGCTGTTGTTGCGAGATCGCGTCGAACCCGGTCACGGGGCCGACCGAACCGTAATATTCGAGACCGCCGGCAACTTTCGGCGTGAGGTCGTAGCTGAACTTGAGGTTCGGCGAAAAAACGACGCCCTGGTTCACGCTCTCGCCGTGAAACGATCGGTCCAGCGTGGGATTTAGGGACCAATACCAGCGGCCAACCTTCTGATCGACGATTGGACGAATCTCCCACGTCCAGGTATCGACAGAATATTGCCTCCTCTGGTAGCCGATTTCGTTAGAGATACTCACACCCACCGGCCAGTGCCATGTCTTCGGCGCCGCGACCCGCGGACGAATGTGATCGCCCACCCACTGCCAGCTCTGGCCCTCACTGATCGACGTGAAGATGTAAAAGCCGCACTCCAACCAGTCATTGAAGCCGTGGGTGATCTCCACGGTTTCGTGTTCAGCGTGATTGGTGGGATAAACGCCATCCACGATCGTCTTCGAGCCATCGATGGTGAAGCTGCTATGGAGTTCAACCATGGTGTGCGCTGGATCGACCAGGTCGGAACCGTATACCTGAATTTCGTAGTTGTCTTGAGCGCGGCTGAGTGATGCAGCAAAGATGAGGATCAAAAATACGATCGCGAGTTGCCGGTAACGCGCCGTGCGATCGCATTCACGAGATCCCATGAGGAAGGTTATCAGCTACAGGATGAATTCATCGTGGCGAACACATGACAAGTTGTTCATGTTGCCTCGGGAGGCGCTCCAACGTGCATCAACCTTAGTAGCATGAGGAGGTTGCCGTCATCTTCGTTTGTTCCTATGGTCTGCCGTGTCCTGGTTTCCGCTAACTTGTTGGTGGGAGGAGTTGTGGCGATTGGACAGGAACCGTCAGGGCTCCCAGATGCGCCAAGCGCGAGTCAGACTCAATCGAGTCAATCCAGCGTTACGCAGAGCGTGCCGCAGCATGAACCGAGCAAGAATCACATCTTCTGGATAATCCCCAACTATCGTTCAGACGAAAACGCCGCGGAGATCAAACCGTTGACGCCCGCCGAAAAGATGAAAGTTGCATTGGACGACTCTTTTGATCCCTCAGCGTTTCTGGTGGCTGGTATTTTTGCCGGACTATCCATGGCCCAGAAGCAGTACAGCTCATTCGGAACAGGAGCGCAGGGATTTGGCAAATATTACGGAGGGGCGTTCGCAGATCAAGCAATTGGCAACATCATGAGTGAAGGGCTGTTTCCAGTCGCTCTCCATCAGGATCCTCGTTATTTTGTAAAAGGTACAGGGGGATTTTGGAAGCGAACTGGATATGCCATAAGCCGGGAAGTTATCACTCGCGGCGATGATGGCCGCAACCACTTCAACACATCCGAGCTGGCCGGAAATGCAGTGGCCGCCGGCATCTCCAACCTCTATTATCCGGCCGTGGATCGATCATTTGGAAATACCGCGAACAAGTCGGGGCAACAAATAGCCCTGGATACTTTCTTCAATGTGGCAAAAGAGTTCTGGCCCGACGTGCGCAACAAAATGTTTAGGCATTGAGCACGTGACGCTGACACCTGGTTCAACGCTGAGGGGCAACGGAGAGCAGAGAGGACAAAGCTGACCATGCCACGAAGACTCCCGATCTCTACTGAGACATCGCAAGCGTACGCAACGCGTATCGAGTTTTGCAGAGTGTTCGCAGAAAACATGAATAATATGCATTTGCTTTCGTTCTTGCTGACAGCCGATCTGGCGAAGGCTGAGGAATGTTTTGTTTCCGGCTTGGAAGACTGCGTCGAAGGAATGTACGTGTTTCGAGGGTGGGCGCAATCATGGGCCCGGCGGACGATTATCCAGAATGCAATTCGCATGTTGGCGCCCCGCAAGAACCACTCGTCCGTCGCAAACGTACCGAGTGATGCGGTCAGTTGCAGGTTTGGTCGGACGCAGGATACCGATTACGCAATCGCGCGCATTCTCCGGCTTGAGCACTTCGAACGTTTTGTCTTCGTGATGTCCGTCCTTGAAAAATACTCGGATCAGGATTGTTCCGTTCTGCTTGGCTGCTCGCGGCAGGATGTTGGGGAGACAAGAATGCGAGTGTTGCACGTCGCGGAGTCAGACAGGTTACGCACCGTGGCCCCGTCCGGGTGCGGCTCCAGCGATCCTGAAGAGGCACAAAAGCCAGAAGTCCAGTTGGTGCCGCAGTTTTGAAGACTGTGAACCGATGCATCTTTAGCAAACATACCAAGAGTCGTTCTGAAGCAGGCCCTACGAAAAACAAGATCAACAGATCGGCATCGCTCGTGACGGTCCCGTGCGGTGAATCCTAGACGATTCAAGTAAGGAACTGTCATGAGAATTCTGCTCTACAACCCCGACAACGGCGTGACTCGCAACTTCATGCCGCACCTCTGGATGTTTTTACTCAAATCCCTGACTCCCCCCGGCCATGAAGTGCTGCTGATCGACGGCAACGCTCAGCCGATAAACGAGCTTCAGATCGTACAGTACGTTCGAGACGAAAACATCGGACTGGTCGGCATTGGTGCCATGACTCGAATGATCGCCAAGGCGTATCGCATCGCCGATGCCATTCGCGCCACCGGAGTTCCGGTCGTCATGGGTGGTCCTCACGTCACCGAACTGGCTGACGAGGCCCTCGGTCGCGATGGCGGACCACGCCACGCCGACGCTGTGGCCCTAGGCGAAGCCGATGAAACCTGGGCGCAGATTGTGAACGACGCTGCCCGCGGCGAACTCAAAGCCATTTATGCGCCCGTGGATGAGGCCGGGAAAGACAAAAAGCCGTCACTAAAGGAGTACCCGGTCATTCCTTGGCAATCGATCGACCTTGCTCAATTCAATCTCGTGCCGAGGGCCGTCGCGCCGTTACTCAACCGTGTCGGCACGGGCTGGGGCTCTTTCCGCATTATTCCGGTTGAGTCGGGACGTGGCTGTCCCTACGGCTGCGAGTTCTGCACCGTGACCGGATTCTTTGGTGACTCTATCCGCTTCCGCACCAATGAGAGCGTAGTAAATGAATTGCTGCTGTTGAAGGCGCGCGCCCGCAGCGAGAAAGGCCAGATTGCGGTCTTTTTCATCGACGACAATTTCGCTATCAATGTAAAGCGCACCAAATCATTGCTTCGCGACATCATCGCTGCCAAAGCCCAGGTCCACTGGGTAGCCCAAATCAGCGCTAACCTCTTGCGCGACGAAGAACTCGCCGACCTAATTGCAGCCTCCGGGGGTAAGTGGATCTTCATCGGCATGGAATCTATTGACCCGACCAATCTCAAAGACGTGAACAAGGGATTCAATAAGCCGGGTGAGTATGCGGCTGTGCTCGAACGGCTCGCGCGACGCAACGTCTATGCGATCACATCATTTATCTTCGGTATGGACAACGACACTACCGGCGTGGCCGAGCGCACACTGACGCAAGTTCGAACTTGGCCTCCGGGTCTGCCCATTTTCGGGTTGCTGACGCCCTTGCCCGCAACCCCGCTCTACAAGCGCCTGGAAACCTCGGGCCGGCTCACGCGCCCCAAGCACTGGCAGGAGTTCATCCCGTTTGAGATGGCTCACACGCCGCTCAAGATGACCATTGAAGAAGCTCATGCCGAAGTGAAATATGGTTGGGAGCAAGCGTACAGCCCGGAAGCACTGGCTCAAGCGGTCGACGCGCTCACTGACCAACCTCTTGGTTATCGCATCAACGTCTTCCTCGCGCGACTATGCTTCCGCGGGATATATTTCCCCATGATGGGGAAAATGGCATGGCTCAAGGTTGTCGCCGAAAATCGCCGAACCATTCTCAAACTGGCGGGAGAAGCCTTCTTTGGCCGCCGATCGCGACAAAAGAATCCGGGCGCGAAAGATGCCTACGAACTTGTCGTAGTATCGGATGTCACCGGCGAAGTGAGTGCATAACACACTTTGAGCACTGCGCACCCGTGGATTCTTTGAATTGAGGGATTCTCGAAGCCCGTTAGAAATGGATGCTTATGCCGCTTGGAGCACGCTCATTGGTAGCGACAAAATTATGACAGCGCCGCCTCCTTGACGGTCCGAGACCTTAGCCACGCCGCCGTGCGCCTGGACAACTGCGTCCACAAAGGCAAGTCCGAGACCATGACCGGGAGAATTCTTTCCCTTTACGAATCGTTTGAAAACCTGGCTGCCGATATCGGGTGAGAATCCCGGACCATTGTCTTCAATCACTAGTTCTGCCGACCCTTGTTGCGAGCGGAGCCTGATATTCACCCTGGATCCCGGAGGCAAATGAGTTAACTCGTTTTCTAGCAAATTACTTACCACACGATTCATCAAGTTCAGGTCGGCATCCACGACCACATGCGCTTCGAGGTCAGTCGTCACTTCGTGATGATGCTCGGCCATCGCCGGCTGGTAAATATCGACCAGTTGTCGCACGACATCGGAAAAGTCAACTGGACGGCGATCGATGTGAAGCGCACCTGCTTCGGCTTCGGCAAGGTCCAGCGTGGTGTTCAGCAACTGCAAGAGCCTATCCAGGTCTTCGATCGCCTCACCAACCGAGTCACGCCACGTCTCGTTTCCTTCATTGCATAATGCGGATTCCAGCGTTCCACGAATAAGGGTTACTGGGCTCTTGAGGTCGTGCGCAATACTGCCAGTGACAGTGCGAAGCTGATTCACCGAAGCCTGGAGCCGGTCCAGCATGTTATTGAAAGTCTTAGCCAATCGCGAAATCTCATCCGAATCTACAGGCTCAGGCAATCGTTCCTTTAAGTCTTCGGTTCCAATTCGCGCGACGGTTTCCGTAATTAATTCCACACGGTGCAGGGTACGGCGTGCGCTCCAGTAGGAGATTACGAAGCCGAGCAGAAACATGCCGCACCAAAGTGTGAGAAAACGCCGGGCTAATGTATGCAGCACATGCTGGGCGCCATGATCTGATAGTCCAAGATAAACAGTTCGTCCGTTTTGCGCCTTCTCAACCACGCGAAACGATTGTTGATATCCTTCGACCCTTATGGACTTCGGTGGCCCCGGAACCAAATTCGTCCGCTGAATCGCTGCTATAAAAGCATCCTTCGAGCTTGGACCTACCCATAACGGACCCTCAGGGTTATTGGGATCTGTTGCTAAGAAGAAGACGGAATTCAGCCTTTCGCCGCGGGCATTGCGCTCATCCGGCACTTCCTGAGTAGCAAGTTCAGCTACCTCTCGAACTATCCGTTTGTACAGGTGATCGCTCGGCGTATCGGCCGAGACCTGAGCCAGAACCTCTGCTTCGCCGCTAAGCCAGGTGTCACTGCGCTCCCGAATGCCCTGAGCGACAAGGAAATAAACTATGGAGAACGCCAAAGCAGTTCCGAGCGCGAACGCCAGAGTTGTCCAAATCGAAATCCGCCAAGCGGCGGTAGAGCGCAAATTCCTATGCATGTTTGAGAACGTAGCCAACACCACGAATTGTGTGAATCAGCGGTCGCGGAGTGTCATGATCCACTTTGCTGCGCAGACGATAAATGTGAACATCGACGACATTGGTTGCGGGGTCAATCCTCATCTTCCAGACATGGTCCAGAATCATGGTCCGGGTCACCACTCGACCTTCGTTGCGGCAAAGATATTCCAGCAAAGAAAATTCCTGTGGGGTCAATTGCAGCAAGCGTTCGCCCCGTCGTGCTTCGCGACGAACCAGATCAAGCTGCAAGTCGGCAGCTTGCAGACGTACCGATTCATTCTGTGGAACCGCCGACCTGCGTAGGAGATTTCTCAGTCTTGCCAGCAGTTCCGGCAGTGCAAATGGTTTCGTGAGGTAGTCGTCCCCGCCCCGCTCTAGTCCTCGAACACGTTCGTCTAGAGAGCGGCGGGCGGATAGGATCAAAACCGGCGCCGCATTACCTTGGGCGCGGCAACGCGCAATCAAGTCCAATCCATCCAGGTCTGGTAGGCCAAGATCGATGATGAAGGCATCGTGAATCCCCTCCAAGGCCATGGTTTCGCCAGCTTTTGCCGTGCTGGCCGTATCCACTTGATATCCGGCCTCCGTCAGCGCCCGCTTGAGGAACTGCTGAATGGATATGTCGTCTTCTACCACCAACAATCGCATGCGAGATTCCCGCCCGTCCAAGACTTTACACCTCCAGGTGGGATGCAGGAAACCACTGAAACGTTGAAGCTTCGGCAAGCCAGCCGCTAATCCTGCGAACAAAGCTGCCTCAAATGTCCTCCTGCGAGACCTGATGAGGATTTGGTCATCGCCTCACTGCGGACGCCAGGTCATGTCCACGCGCACTGGAATCTCGTTCTTCACCGGAATCGTCAGGAGAGATGGCGGCTCGATTTTGAAATCCGAAAGCGTGGCCGGAATCGTCCCCGTGATATGAATCTCGTCCCCTTGCTTCTCGAGCTTGAAGAGAACCTGTTTGTAATGTGCAGTCTGGCCAGCGAACTGGATCTGGAGATCGGCATCAATGGTCTGCGCTCCGGCAGCCGATTCGGGCAGGCGAGTGCGCACGGTGACTAACGGAAATTCCGCGCCGCGCGTTACTTGAATCGTGTGGAGGTCCCGGTTACTGTCTCCTGAATCGAACGACTTCACGGCTACCGCGATCAAGAAATCGCACTGTCCGTCGTGGCAAACGCCCTTGCCTCGCGCCGCATGGCTCACACCCTCAGACTCATGCAGTGGGTGCGACACGTGGTAGGTGAGTGTGCTTTGTTTGAGGACCCATTGGCTGTCGGCAGCAAACGTGGGGAGGGTCACGAGCAAGAACGCGATCAATATTTTCTTTTTCATAACCTGTGCTCAGAACTTCACCGATACCGACAAAAGAGCGGCCCCAAACGCCCCGGCCGTAACGATGGCCACCGGGCCATGCGCCTGCGCGATCCCATGGACTTTCTCCCCTTTGTTTTTTTGATCGAAGGCCATAATTCCCAGGATGGGTGTCGCAATCATGCCGGGACCATGGATCCAAGCCATGATCTTGTGAAAACGGATCGGACCGCGGGTTTCCGTGCCAGGCACACGAGGCGCACGAATTGCATAGTAAGCAGTAATGCAATACAAATCGCCGGTCAGGCCGCCAAGAGCCGTATGCAGATCGCGCGAGGCTGTGCTCGTGTTCTTGCCCCCGGCGTTGAGAGAAGTGACAACGGTGGCAATCAACGGAATGGTCGTGATCAGACCCATCCGTTGATGGATCTTCAGCATGTGTGTCCGTTTATCCAGCAACGCTTGCTCGCGGGGGTTTCCTTGAGTCTGTTCCGGAGTAAGGCCCAAATCCGAAAGCGAAGGCGCTGTACTGCTGGATGGGGCGTTCGGCAAATTATCCTGTTGCGCTACGGTCGGTTTGATCGTGGTTGGCGCACTGGCCTGCAGCTTCTGGTCCACAACTGACGGCTTAGTTCCATCGACAGTCGCAGACGGAATCTCCAAAGTCTGGAAACCAGCGGCCTCAAGCTTCATCCGATAGTTCCCTAGCGGCAGATCGTCGAATCTATAAGAGCCATCCATCCCCGTCGTGGCGCTTCGTGCCTGGCCGTTGTCCACGCTCGTCACCGTCACGGTGGCGTTCGCAACCGGATTACCGGACGAATCCACGACCTTGCCCGTCAGCACTCCCATTCCGGCCGTCTGAGCCATCAGTGAAGGTACGAGTTGAAGGAGCAACCAAATAGCTAGGCCACAAGGGAGAGCACCCGGCCGATTGCCAAACCTATTCCTCAACATCAGTCACCTCGCGCCTTCTAGAAATAGAGACTGTGTTTTCCTGAACTATTTCCCACTACATGCCGCACTGAGAACAGCTTTGCAATGAGCATGGAAGATGTGCCGTCCGATCAAATAACCAACAGTACTTCCCACTACCACATCGGACGGGAAATGTTGCAGACTGGTGAATCGTGTTACTGAAACAGCCGTCGCCGTTCCATAACTGAGCCATTCGACCCACGGCTTTGGGTACTCATGCGCGATTGTGCTCGCGGCCGTCCAGGTGATGATCGTATGACCAGAGGGAAACGAATTATCCAAGCCGCTGGTTTGGAAGAAATTTCCTCGTCCAGTTCCTTGCCAAGGACGTTGACGCTCAGTGATCAACTGCAGCGCTGCATACACCAGACCGCTGTTAGCCATAGCTTCGGCTCCCAACACACCAGTTTCGAGAGCATGAGAATCGCCACGCGTTTCGCCATCCAGCAGCAATACGCCAACCGCTCCCGCCGTAGTGAATAGGCCCACATCCGAAATATCGGTGCTTGCATTTATACCGTTTCTCGGTAATGCGCCCGAGGCATGCTTGTCAATCGCGATCAGTCCTAGGGTCACAGCTGGCAGCCCAATTACCCACTTGAGTTCAGAACGATGGAACGGAGCCGTGTAGATATCGGCCTGATCGCGGAGCCCGCGCTTGGCCCATCGACTGAAAAACTTGCCATTACTTGAGTCGAGCGATCCTGCGTCAGGCGATTTTGGTGGATCGGAAGCTGTATCCGCGCGTTCAGCAGCGGGAAAGCTCGTATTCCCTACCACTGACGGAGCATCCGGCAATTCCTGAGAAAACGCGAATGCCCCTTGTAAGATTGCACCTAACAAAAAAACGAAAAAACAGCACCTATCGGGCACGAACATGGCCATGTTCAAAGTGAATTCCGTATGTCTGTTAAGACAGGCAGACCAACAATCACGATACGACCGAAACATTACCGGGGCCTTTCCGGAAGATGACAATTTGTTCATCCATGAGCTATTTCGAGCATTCCTTTCCTGTTTGGGGTTACGCTTTCTTCGACGGACCGTGCCGAGTTGCAACCATATGCCCTGTTTGGTTCTTCATAGAGGACACGGCTTCTCTCGCTCTGCGGCATCGTGTATTCGCAACTTGGCCTTGCGGTTCATGTAGCCTTAAACCGCAGCTCTTCTTATGCGACCAAAATCTAGAGTCATTTGAATGCGACCAACTGTAATCGGCCTGACACTGTTGATGGTTGGAATGTGTAGTGTGGTGAATGTCGCGCAGACACTAAGGCCGAGGCCCCCAGCAGAGACACAGCAAAACGCGGATTTGCCTGTTGGGCAGGTGGAGCAGAAAAGTGTGGACGCCGTGCCGATAGTGATGCCGATGACTGTTGAGGCCGGCACTCCGATCAAAGTGGCGATTGACTCTGAGGTACGGATTCGCGCAGTGGGTCAGACAATTCAGGGCAAAACAACGGAGCCGGTGTATGCGTTCGACAAGTTGCTGATTCCGGTTGAGACGGTGGTGAATGGCAAAGTGTCAGCAATCGATCCTGTACCAAAGATGACCCGAACGATGCAGGCGGCGAATGGGAATTTTTCACCAGTGCGTAAGGTGCATGTGCAGTTTGACGAATTGGTGATGGCCGATGGAAAAACGGTGGCTTTGCATACGGTCGCGTCTCCTGCCCCGGATGGAGTGCTGCGGTTCGTCTCAGCGAATGAGGCGGAGAAGAAAAAGAACAAAGTGCAGGAGGCCGCGTCGAACAAAGTTAGCACCACGCGGCAAGCCATACACCAGCAATGGAGCGACTTGCAGAAGAAGATCCATGAACCGGGAAAGATGCACAAGGTAAAGAGGATCGTCTTGGCGCAGTTGCCAGTGCATCCGCAATACCTGGACGCAGGAACAAGTTTTAATGCGAACTTATTGCAGCCTTTGAGTTTCGGGACTGAGGCGGTGAAGCCGGGAGCGATGAGCGACATCGGAGCGCCACCACCGACGGGTAGCGTGGTACGTGCACGGCTGGAGACAGGTTTGAGCTCAGCGACGGCGAAGGTGGGAGACCCAGTGGAAGCGGTGATTACCGAGCCGCTCGTCGCGTCAAATCATCTTATTCTGCCGGAAGGAAGCGTGATTGAAGGTTCGGTAGTGCAAGTTTCTCCAGCGCGTCGATTAGGCCGCAACGGGCAGTTGCGAATCTTATTTCGAGAGGTTGCGCCCCCGAATGGAATCGACCAAAAGGTTGAGACGAACCTCGAAGGCGTGGCTGTAGCCAAGGGCGAACACCTGAAACTCGACAATGAAGGTGGGGCGGAAGTGACAACTCCGCGAACCAGATATTTGACAACTGGAATTCAAGTTATGTTGGCGGCGTCGCAGGCTTCTCCCGACCGTGATGCGGGGCAGGGTGGGCAGAGCGTGGGTGAAGCGGGAAACGGCGCGGCGAATGGCGCATCAGGATTCAAGCTGGTAGGGATGGTTGTTGCACTGGCGGCGAATTCACGCGCACTGCGGGCCGGCTTCGGTTCGTATGGAGCGGCGATGTCTATCTATTACCATTTTCTGGCGCGCGGACGCGATGTGGTCTATCCCAAAGACATGGCTATGGTAATCGGCATAGGAACTCGCGACAGCACATCAGCAAATGCCGCAGAACCGTCGGCGCACTGAACCCCAATTGCACCCTGATTCTCTGACATGCAATCTGTAAGCTGCTGGAAAGCGAACGCGAATTCTGGGGCCTCGAACGCTAGACCTCTGCTGGGTGGCGGCAACGTTCAAGGACAGCAGACAGCACCAAGTCGAGATAGCGCTTGTAGCAAGTTTCACCAGATCGGTAACCAACCACAGTTAGAAAAACTCACCAAGAATGGTGATTCTTACTTCTCCTTTTTCTGTTTCGCCCACCTAGCGATGGCAGCCTTTTGGGCACTAGCACGCCTCTCCTCCGGGCTCAGCTTGGCGGCTCGCCTTTTCCCGCCTTTCGAGCCTCCCATTTTTCCCAATGCAACTGCGTGAGGGTTCTTCTTGGACATTTCCGCTTACTTTTATGCCTCAATTGAGGACAAGAACGCAACAGTTAAAAAAACCAATTGACAATGCGTACACGCCTACGCATAATATAGAAAGCATGCGTGAGCGTCTACGCATTACAACGTGAGGATCACCTATGACACGATCGACAACCGCGACGAAGCGAAACGTTCGGCTTGCAAAACAACGATGGGCGGGATTGTCCGGGATAGCGCTTTTGGCTCTGAGAGAACTGAGTCGAGAATATCGGCTGTCCGTTGCACTAGGCGATCTGCTTTACATTGATGAACGCTGGTACGTAAGCCACGCGGGTCTCTTAAGACTTGCCCAAAGAAGGAAGTGTTCTGGAATAACGGTAGATTGCGTCGGAGAATTTTCCGACCCCGGTGCGACACGATGGGCATTCAAAGCTACAGTCTTTAAGCACGGCGATTGCAAAGGCTTCGTTGGCTACGGCGATGCCGATCCTTCCAATGTCTCTCCACTCGTCCACGGTGCTGAGATGCGCGTGGCCGAGACTCGCGCCGTCAACCGCGCCTTGCGCAAAGCCTACGGCATCGGCATCTGTTCGGTCGAGGAAATCGGATCCTTTTCCGGACAGTCCGACTCGGCTCGCGACTCCAGAAAGCTTCCTCCCCAGCCCGCCAATGGCAACGGAAACTACGGCGGCCGCACCGTCCGCGATCGCCTCTGCCAGTTGATTCGCCAGCATCAGCTCGATGCCACCCTGGTCAAGTCCTACGCGACCGATTTCTGTGGCGTGAAGACCCTGCGCGAAGCCACCCGCGAGCAGGTTGAGAACTTCGTCACGCATCTCGCCGAGTGGGCACAGAGTGACCGCAATGCCCTGCTCTGCCAGCTCAACAGCTACCTCGGCCAGAAAGAAGGTGCTGCGTGAGGCGCCGCATCCAGGGCTTACACGAGGCTGACCAATCTGCGGCGAGCCAGATTCGCGATGGTTTGCTGCTG
>Ga0209415_10001805_pt1 | contig 40401 bp, 43 predicted proteins | sample PeaSoiSIISIP2007_FD_187696 | JGI IMG/M metagenome (GOLD analysis project Ga0209415, IMG submission 187696) | Peat soil microbial communities from Weissenstadt, Germany - SII-SIP-2007 (SPAdes) (version 2) | ecosystem: Environmental > Terrestrial > Soil > Wetlands > Peat | place: Germany...
ACGGCGGCCGTGCAGCAAGCGAATGCCGCGGCGCAAGCGGCAGCGGCGAAGGCCGACCAAGCCGAGGGCGACGAGCAGGCCATGCGCGGCCAGATCGAGGGTCAGATTCAGACTGTTCCCGGCGAGATCGAGGCGGCCGTCGACAAGGCGAAACCGAAGCCCGGCTGGGCCGACAACACCAAGGTCGGCTTCACCGTCTTCGACGACGTCTCGTACGTCAATCAGACGCCGACAACCGGCAAAGCCGCCACGCCGCCGATGGTCAAGGCCAACGGCTATGGCGACGACATCAAGCGCGCCTACATCGCGATCGACCACACGTTCAACTCGGTTTACTCGGCCAACCTGACGGTCGACTTGGCGCCGAACGGCATTATCCTGAACGGTGGGACCTTCGGCACTGGCACGCTGCAGGGCGGGGAGGCGGTCAAATACGCTTACATCCAAGGCGCCTATAACCCGGCCTTCATCCTCCAGCTCGGCGCCGCGAAGACGCCCTGGATCCCGTTCGTCGAGGAGGTCTACGGCTACCGTTTCATCGACAAGGTGTTCATCGACCAGAACAAGTTCGGCAACTCGTCGGACTGGGGCCTCAACGCCCATGGCGAACTGGCCGACGGCTTGCTGGAATATTCCGTCTCGGCGCTGGACGGGGACGGCTACAAGACCCCGCTGCGCTCGAAAACGATGGACGTCGAGGGTCGCGTCAATCTGAAGTGGCGCGGGTTCGTGCTCGCAGTCGGCGGTTACAGCGGCGATCGCTCGAACTACGTCACCTTGCCGGCCACGACACCAGCGACCGCGCCGGTGTTTTTCCAGACCGCGAGCCGCTGGGACGCCTTCGCCGGCTACACCGACGACCGGATCCGCGCGGGCATCGAGTACGTCGAGGCCAACAACTGGAAGGTCACGACAAAGGTGACGCCGGACAGATCCGAGGGCTGGTCGATCTTCGGGTCCTACGTCGTCATCCCGCAGTGGTCGGTGTTCGCGCGCTACGACTGGCTCGAACCCAGCGAAGATCTCGACGCGCCGGAGCGGTACCAATACTTCAACGTCGGCATCAACTATGAGCCGGCGAAGAACCTCGAGTTCGCGCTGGTCTACAAGCACGAGGCCATCCAGGACGCGATCAAGGGCGGGTATACAGACAACACCACGACGCTGGGCGCCCAATCGCTTGCGACATTCAGCCCGATCACAGGCTTCAACCCGCACGGCTCGAACACCAGCGGGGACTGGGACGAGTTCGGGATCTATTCGCAGATCAAGTTCTAGCGCCGCCGGGAAGTCGAGTGGACCTGCCGATCGTCGCCAAGCGGCGCGACGGGCAAGTCGCACTTGGCGGTACACGCGCCGTCAGCGTCCGGCTTCGCTAAAGGCCGCGCCGGACCTTTGCCGAACGGTGGCGAACCACTAGGCTTCCGCCATGTCGTTGCTACCCGTCGATAGCGCGGCCGCCGAGCCGGATGCCCAGGGCTTCGCAGCCCTGGTCGACAGTTTGCCCGATCCGGTGATGGTCATCTCGGCGCGGGATTCCGAGGACGCCTCCGACCGCCGGATCGTGTTCGCCAACCTGGCCGCGCGCGAGCTCTTGCGCATCACCGCCCCGGGCGGGCCGCTGGTCTCGGCCATACGCCATCCTCAGGTCCTGGAGGCTGTCGACGAGAGCCTGTTCGGCAACCTGAACGGCGAGGCGGCGTACGAGACGGGCGGCGCGCAGGACCGCTTCTGGCGCGTGCTCACCCGACCGCTGGCGCCGGCCGCCGACGAGGCGCGGCTGGCGCTCCTGGTCATCCGCGACGAAACCGACTCCCGGCGCAACGAGCGCATGCGCGCCGACTTCCTTGCCAACGCCAGCCACGAGCTCAGAACGCCGCTCGCCTCGCTGACCGGCTTCATCGAGACGCTGCGCGGCCACGCGCGCGACGACCCGCAAGCGCGCGAGCGGTTCCTGGGCGTCATGGCGGCGCAGGCCGGCCGCATGGCGCGCCTTATCGACGATCTGATGAGCTTGAGCCGCATCGAGCTCAACGAGCACATTGCCCCGGCCGGCCGCGTCGACGTCGCGCAGGTGACCCGCGACGTGATCGACGGCCTCGCCCCGTTGGCCGCCGAGACAGGGGTCAGGCTCGAAACTCGGCTCGCCGAGCGCGGCAAGGCGATGATCACCGGCGACCGCGACCAGATGCTGCAGGTGGCGCAGAACCTGATCGACAACGCGCTGAAATTCTCACCACCCGGCGCGTCCATCGAGATCGACGTGATCGACGACGTGAGCGCCGAGACGGCGCTGGCGCCGACGAGGCCGGGCGCAGCCCGGCTCTCGCTGCTCAATCCGGACCTGGTTGGCGGCGAGCGGTTCGTGATCCTGAGGGTCGCCGACCACGGACGCGGCATCGCGCGCGAGCACATGCCGCGCCTCTCCGAGCGCTTCTATCGGGTCGAGGGGCAGAAGAGCGGCGAGCGGTTGGGCACCGGCCTCGGCTTGGCCATCGTCAAGCACATCATCAATCGCCATCGCGGCGGGCTGGCGATCGAGAGCCTGGAGGGGCAGGGCGCGACGTTTACGGCCTATCTGCCGCGGTTGTAACAAAACTGTCGCAGAACCGTCGCATAGCGAAAGCAATCGCCGGGCAACGTCCTTTGCTGGCGCTCTTGAGTCGGCCAGTTGCCTTGCGGTGTAACGGATTGAAATGACCGATCCTTGGGTTAAGCCGAGCGCCGATCTGGTCGAACCCTTGGTCGCCGAGGTCGCCCGCCTGGGCGGCTTGGCCGAGGCGCAGATTGCCGACTGCGTCGATGCCATCTCCCGCCGGGACGTGCCGCTGGCGCAAGCGGTGATCGCCCGCGACGCCAAGCTCGACGCCCTGCAGGCCGACGTGGAGCGCCGCGCGATCGAGCTGATCGCTACCCAACAGCCGGTCGGGCGCACGCTCCGCCGCACCGTCGCGGCGCTCAAGATCGCCATGAACCTGGAGCGATGCGGCGATCTGGCGCGCAACATCGCCAAGCGCTCGCTGGTGCTCAGCGAAAGCGAGCCCTTGACCCCGCTCACGCGGCCGATCGAACGGATGGGTCGGCTTGTCGGGGCGCGGCTGAAAGAGGTGTTGGACGCCTATACCGCCGGCGAGCTTGAGAAGGCGGCCGGCGTCTGGGCCCGCGACGAGGAAGTCGACGAGCATTACAACAGCCTGTTCCGCGAGCTTCTAACCTACATGATGGGCGATCCGCGCACGATCACGCCCGGCGCGCACCTGTTGTTCATCGCCAAGAATCTCGAACGCATCGGCGACCACGCGACCAACATCGCCGAGATCATCCATTTCGAGATCACGGGCGAGGAGATGACCGGCGAACGCCCGAAGTGGGACGCGCTGCAGCGTCGCAGCGGAGCGGCGCCGTTGGAGGCGATCAGACCCTCGACCGCTGGCAAAGAGGCTTAGGAGGCGACCATGGCCCCGCACGTGCTTGTGGTCGAGGACGAGGACGCGCTGTCGGCGCTGTTGCAGTACAACCTCGACAAGGAGGGCTACCAGGTCACCGTCGCCGCAGACGGCGAAGATGCGCTGGTCGTGATCGACGAGGCGCAGCCCGACCTGATCGTGCTCGACTGGATGCTGCCGCAGGTGTCGGGCGTCGAGGTCTGCCGGCGGCTGCGCGCGCGGCCCGAGACGCGCAACATGCCGATCATCATGCTGACCGCCCGCGGCGAGGAAACCGATCGCATCCGCGGTCTCGACACCGGCGCGGACGACTACATCGTCAAGCCGTTCTCGATGAGCGAGCTCGCGGCGCGCATCCGTGCGGTGCTTCGCCGCATCAGGCCGGGCCTGGCCGAGGACCGGCTGCACCACGGCGACATCGTGGTCGATCGCGTCGCCCACCGCGTGCGCCGCGCGAACCTCGAGATCCACCTCGGCCCCACCGAGTTCCGCCTGCTCGACTATCTGATGCAGCACCCCGGCCGGGTGTTCAGCCGCGAGCAACTGCTCGACGCCGTCTGGGGTTCCGACGTCTACGTCGAGGCGCGCACCGTCGATGTGCACATCGGCCGCCTGCGCAAGGCCCTCAACCGCACCGGTGAAGGCGACCCGATCCGCACCGTCCGCTCGGCGGGCTATTCCCTGGACGCCGCGGCCTAGCCAAGCCCGCCCGGGCGGCGCACTGTCGAGGCCGCCTAGGGAGCTGCAGGATCATTGACTGAGTTGACGGTCGCCCGCCAGGCCGCCGCGGCGTTGAACGCCGGACAGCGCCCGGAGCGAGCCGTGCGCGCGTTGCTCCTGTTCGGCGACGATCGCGGGTTGCTCGCCGCCGCCACGCTCATCTGGCTGGCCATGACGGCCTTCAAGGCGGTGCTGGCGGCCAACGTCGGCGTCGTCTGGGAGGAAGCGCACTTCGTCGTCGCCGGCATGCACCCGGCGCTCGCCTATCCAGACATCCCGGCCGGATGGCCGCTGTTCGCGCGCGCCTGTATCGCGCTGTTCGGCTGGTCGCCGCTGGCCATCCGCCTGCCGGCGCTCGCCGTCACCCAGACGCTGCCGTTCGCCATCTATTTCCTGGCCGAGCCGGTCGCTGGCCGCCGCAACGGCATTTGGGCGGCGCTGCTCTCGATGATCATGCCGCCGCTCGCCGCCTCCGGGGTGATTTTCTACTCGGAAGCCGCCATGCAGATCCTGCTGGCGCTGATGCTGGGCGGGCTGATCCGCGCCCAGCGTTCCGGGCGCCTCGGCTGGTGGATCCTGACCGGGGCCGCAGGCGGACTCGGCCTCTTCATCCACTACCGCTTCGCCGTTGCCGGCCTTGGGGTGCTGGGCTTCGCGCTCGCGACCCGCGCCGGCCGCGCGCTGTGGCGGGCGCCGGGGTTCTGGCTCGCGGGCGGTCTGGCCGCGGCCGGTCTTGCGCCATCCATCGCCTACAACATCGTGAGCCGCGCGCCGGCGGTGACCTACCACTTGATGGACCAGCAGGGCTGGTCGCTAAGCCTCGCAGGCCCGCTCGGCTTCTTCGCCATCCAGGTCGCCGCCTGCACGCCGGCCTTCTTCGTGGGCATGGTCGGGGGAGCCTGGAGCGCCTGGCGCCGCGCCCGCGCCGGCGAAGCGGCGAGCGCCCTGCTGCTCTGGGTCGGCCTGCCGCTCTTCGGGCTCTATGCGGCTTTGAGCCCATTCGACAAGACCGTCGCGCCGCAGTGGCCGATCGAGGCCTACGTGGCGCTCATCCCCTTCCTGCCGGGCGCGCTAGTGGGCTTCGTCGATTCCACGCCCAACGCGGCGCATCGGAGGTTGCGCGAGGCGCTGGTGGCGACCAGTCCGCTGATCACGCTCGCGGGCGTCGTTATGGCGTCGCTGTGGGTGCTCGTCGGTTGGGCGCATCCGGAACGCGTTCCGCTGGCCATCCGCGAGCAGATCACCGCCGAGCATGAGCCCTTCGGCCAGTTCGAACCGCTGATCGCGCGCGCCAGGGCGTTGGCGACCGCGCGCTTCGGCGCGCCGCCGCTGCTCGCAACCGCCGGCCACGTGGAGGCGGTTAGGCTGGAGTTTCCCGGCCAGCCCGGCCGCCAGGTGTTCGCGCTCGGCGATCCGCGCGAGCATGCCGCCCGCTTCGATGTGTTCCGCCACGCCATCGGGCTGGACCGAGACGCCTTGCTCACCGGCCACACGGGCGCGCCGGTCGTCATCCTCCTGCCGCTGCCGCCCTATCTGTACGACGACCCCGCCGAGACCGCGTTTCGCGTCCAGCTCTGCCGGAGTTTCAGCGGCATCGAGCCTGTTGAGACGGTGACCGCCCCGCCAGGGCGGCTCGTCATGCAGACCTTCATCGCCCGCGTCGGCGCAGATGCGCCCGGCGCGGCCGCGCCCTGCCCCTTCCTGCCGCCGGTCTACGTCGGCTGGCCACGGCGCAACGCCATCCTCAGCGGCGCCGGCCAGCGCACGGTGAACGGGCTTGCCGCCGCGCCGAGCGGCGTCGCCCGGGTCGATATCCTGCTGGACGACCGGGTCGTGGGCCAGGCGAAGCTCGGTCTGTCGCCGCCGGACACGCCCCGACCAGCGGCGCTCGCCTACGATCCCGACTATCCGCGGCTGCGCTTCACCTTAGACCTGCCGCCGGCCGCGTTGACGCCCGGCGCGCACCAGCTCGCGGCCCGCATGACGGCGCGCGACGGATCCGTCGCGACGACCGAGACACGGACGATCTACGCCGGCGGGTAGACGCTAGATGTAGCGGCGGAGCGACCGGGTGAGCTCGGAGACGGCCGAGCGCTTACGCGGCTGCTGCGGCTGGTAGGCGATGCGGGCATGGTTCACGCAATAGGGCCCGTCGCCGTCCGAGCGGCGGCCGCAGAAGGTGAAGCTGTCGGTCGCCGGATCGCCGATCGGCCACTTGCACATGTGAGCGCCCAGCGTGAGCACCGTCGCCGATCCCGGCTCCTCGACGAAGTAGACCGGGGCCGGCATCGGCTGCGGCCTGGGCTCCAGCCGGCGCGGCGTCGCGTGGGTGATCGGCCGCGGCGGCCGCGGCGTCTTGAAGGTCGGGCGGCTCGGCTGCGAAGGGGTGGCGCGGCCCGAGAGCCCCAGCCGGTGCACCTTGCCGATCACGGCGTTGCGAGTCACCCCGCCGAGCTGCTTGGCGATCTGGCTGGCCGAGAGGCCCTCCAGCCAAAGCTTTTTCAATAGTTCGACGCGTTCGTCCGTCCAGCCCATTGCGCCCTCCAGCCTTAAGCTAGTGCGCCGGCGACACCATATTTAGCGCCCCATGGTCGCGCCGGCGAACCATCCCTACTAAATATGGTAAACAAATGGTTAACGGACACAATGAGCCGGTGCGATCTATCCACAGAGATCAATATTTTGAGTCAATTTGTCGCGGCCCCGGCCGCGTCGGGCCGACGCCGCACGCCTGAAAACCTGAGTTGACACGCCGGGCGGGTGCGGCGAAAAGCCCTGCCCTTGAAGTCCCCGTCGCCCAGCGGCCTCGGGGACGTTCCGCTTTTGGGAGGCTGCCATGGCGGACGGACAGGCCCCTTCGCCCGACACCCACATCATGGGCGTCTACAGCCGAGCGCCGCTGGCGTTCGAGCGTGGCGAGGGCGTGCGCCTGTGGTCGACCGATGGCGAGGTCTACCTCGACTGCGTCGCCGGCATCGCCGTCGACGCGCTGGGCCATTCGCATCCCAAGCTGGTCGACGCCCTGACACGCCAGGGCGGCAAGCTGTGGCAGGTGTCGAACATCTACCGCATCCCCGAGCAGGAGGCGTTGGCCGACCGCATCTGCGCGGCAACCTTCGCCGACGTGGTCTTCTTCACCAACTCCGGCACCGAGGCCGTCGAGTGCGCGCTCAAGACCGCGCGCCGCTACCACGCCTCCAAGGGTGACGCCGAGCGCATCGACGTGATCGGCTTCGAGGGCTCGTTCCACGGGCGGAGCTACGCCGCCGTCAACGCATCGGGCAATGCGAGCTACCTCGAGGGCTTCGGCCCGCGGCTGCCTGGCTATCGCCAGGCGCCGTTCGGCGAGCTCGATGCGCTCGAGGCGATGATGGGTCCGACGACGGCGGCCGTGATCATCGAGCCGGTGCAAGGCGAAGGCGGCGCGCGCTCTCTCAATCCCGCCCAGCTCGATCGCCTGCGCGCCCTCTGCGACGAGAAGCGCGCGCTTCTGATCTACGATGAGATCCAGTGCGGGCTCGGCCGCACCGGCCGCCTCTTCGCCTACGAGTGGGCCGAGAACGCCGCGCCGGACATCATGTGCATCGCCAAGGCGCTGGGCGGCGGCTTTCCCGTCGGCGCCTGCCTCGCGACCGCCGAGGCCGCCAAGGGGATGACCGTGGGCGCGCACGGCTCGACCTATGGCGGCAATCCGCTGGCGATGGCGGTCGGCCTGGCGGCCTTCGAGGAGCTGACCAACCCCGATCTCTTGGCGCACGTGCGCGAAGTGGCCGGCTACTTCGCCCAGCAGCTCGCTGGACTGAAGGATCGCTTCCCCGACGTGGTCAGCGAGATCCGCGGCCATGGCCTGCTGATCGGACTCAAGCTGATCCCGAACAACCGCGAGTTCATGGTGCTCGCCCGCGACCAGAAGCTGTTGATCGCCGGCGGCGGCGACAACTGCGTGCGGCTGCTGCCGCCGCTCATCATCAGCCAGGCCGAGGCGCGCGAGGCCGTCCAGAAGCTGGAGCGCGCGTGCGAGGCGGTGCGGGCCAAGGCGCCGGCGTGAGCGACCGGCGCCGCATGCCGCCCCGCCATTTCATCGATCTGTGGGACATCGAGCCCGCGAGCCTGCGCGCCATCCTCGAGGACGCCAAGGCGCGCAAGGCAGCGCGCGCCGGCCGACGCAAGGGCGCGCGCGACGACGACCAGCCAGCCAGGGACTGCACTCTGGCGATGATCTTCGAGAAGAACTCGACCCGCACCTGGTTCTCGTTCGACGCGGCCATCCGCCAGCTGGGCGGCGCCTCGATCATCGCCACCAATTCGGACATGCAGCTCGGCCGCGGCGAGACGATCGAAGACACAGCGCGGGTGCTCTCACGCATGGTCGACATCGTGATGATCCGCTCGAACACGCAAGCGACCCAGGAGCGGTTCGCAAGCGCCGCCAGCGTTCCTCTGATCAACGGACTCTCGGACAAGGGCCACCCCTGTCAGATCGTCACCGACCTCATGACCTTCGAGGAGCGCCGGGGGCCTGTTGAAGGCAAGACACTGGCCTGGGTCGGCGACGGCAACAACATGTGCGCGAGCTTCATCCAGGCGGCGGCGAAGCTGGATTTCCGGCTGACCATCGCCTGCCCGCGGGCCTACGAGCCTGATCGGGAGGCGCTCGCGCGCGCCATGCGCGCCGGCGCCAAGGTCGAGCTGACAGACGATGTCGCGGCCGCCGTGCGCGGCGCCGACGCGGTGATGACCGACACATGGGTATCGATGGGCGACGGGGACGGAGAGGCCAGGCTCAAGACCCTGCGACCCTACCAGGTCGACGAAGCGCTGATGGCGCTGGCCGCGCCCGATGCCCTCTTCTTGCATTGCCTGCCCGCCCATCGCGGCGAGGAGGTGACCGCCGGCGTCATCGACGGGCCCCAGTCGGTCGTCTGGGACGAGGCCGAAAACCGCATCCATGCCCAGAAAGCCATCATCGCCTGGTGCCTCGGCGCGATCGCATAGCGTGGCGCTTCAGCGCGCTCGCCTGGCTTCATCCGCCTCCCACTCCTCACGGGTCAGACCGAACAGCAGTTCGTCGTAGAAGCGGCCGGCGGTGAACACGTTGCGGCGGATGCGGCCCTCCTCGCGACAGCCGAGCAGTGCCGCGTGGCGGATGACGGCTGCGTTCGTCTCGAGACAGCGGATGTTGTACTTCTGCAGCCGCATCTCGTTGAACGCGTAGCGCAGCACGATCCGCTTGGCCTCGAGCGCATAGCCCTTGCCGCGATGCTCAGCCGAGAGCCGCGTTCCCGTCCCGAACGTGCCGTTCCGGCGATCGACGCCACCGAGGTTGAGGCTGCCGACGTAGTCGCCGGCGTGGGTTTCGATCGTGAAGATCATCGCCTCGTCGGCGTTCTTGAAGTCGGCGAACCGTTCGGCCCACTCCTCGGCCTGGCTCGGCGAGCGAGGCAGGCTGATCCCGAGGTTGAGCGTGCGGATCGCCTCCGAGTCATCGTCGAACACGAGCCAGTGGGCGGCGTCCGCCTTGGCGAGCGCGCGCAGCCGGATCCGCTCTCCGCGCCAGAATGGAGCCGTCATCTCGGGAGCCTGCATCGTCTGCGTCCGCCCTGGCGCCGGGGCGCCGGGGCGCCTATCTTCGCCTCGACTTTTCCTTAGCACCCTACCCCGTTCGCGCGCTCCGCGCCGCGTCCGCCGAGCCACAGCTTGTCCCAGACCGACACGCGGCGCATCGACGACGACCTGGTCGCGGCCTTTCAGATCGAGGGCCGCCCGGTACGCGGGCGGATCGCGCGGCTCGGCCGGGTTGTCGACGAGGTGCTGAGCCGCCACGCCTACCCGGACGCCGTGGCCAACCTGCTGGGCGAAGCCTGCGCGCTCGCCGCGCTGGTCGGCGCCAGCCTGAAGTTCGAAGGCAAGCTGATCCTGCAGGCGCAGGGCGACGGGCCGGTCGCCTACGTCGTCGCCGACTACGACACGAAGGGCGCCCTGCGCGGCTATTGTCGCTACGATGCGGCGCGCGTGGCGGCGGTCTCGGGCGGGTTCGCCCAGCCGGGCGCGCGAACCCTGCTCGGCCAGGGTCTCTTCATCATGACCATCGACCAGGGCGACGACATGGAGCGCTATCAGGGCGTCACGCCGATCGAGGGCGAGACGCTGGCGCTGTCGGCCGAGCACTACTTCGCCCAGTCGGAGCAGACGCCGACCCGCGTTCGGCTATCGGTTGGCCAGGTCCGCAACGACGAACGACCGCGGTGGCGGGCCGGCGGCCTGATCCTGCAGAACGTCGCCGCCGACGACGCGCGCGGGCCGACGGAGGATGCGTGGGAGACGGCCGAGGCGTTGATCAGGACCGTCGGCGAGGACGAGCTGATCGACCCGGCCTTGCCGCCCGACCGCCTGCTCTATCGACTGTTCCACGAGCGCGGGGTTCGCCTGTTCGAGCCGAAGCCGCTGAGCGCCTTCTGCCGCTGCTCGACGGAGCGGATCGAGCGGGTGCTGAAGTCGTTCCCGGCCGCCGAGCGCGCCGAGATGGTCGAGGCCGACGGGATGATCCGCGTCACTTGCGAGTACTGCTCGCGCACCTACGCGATCGAGCCGACGACCGTCGGCTGACGTTCAGTCCAGGACGACGTCGGGATCGACGATCACCCGCGCCGGATGGCCATGCCGGGCGAGCACGTCGGCCATCGAGCGCGCTTGGGTCAGCGCGGCGTCGAGCGACAGATAGAGCGTCGAATTGGCCAGCTGTTCGACGCCGTAGATGCGCCAGCCCGCCGGCGAGCGAACGACGCGGAACGTGATCAGCTTGACGTCGTCGGCTTCGTCTTTCGCGGCAGACATTGGAGTTCCTCGCGTGCGGCGGCATCCCCTACGGACGCCGAGCCCTCGCGTCAAGAACAAAGTGCAGATACACATAATGTGGTTCACAAATATATCGCTTGCACCTTGTGTAGGTTCGCATAATCTGGTTCTCTGAATTTGACGAAGGCCGAGCTCAACCGTCGCCCAGGATTTCCGATGACGGCCCCCAAAGCCCAGCGCCCGGCATCCACGACCGATCCAGAGGGCGAGTTCCCCTACGACGTGATCACCTACGTCTTCCATCTTTTCGCGGTCCTGGCCCGCCACCGGGAAGCCGTGCTCGAGGAGGCGTTTCGCCCACTCGGTTTGAACGTCGCGCGCTACCGCGCGCTCAGCGTCATCGCCCGGCTTGAACCGCTTGGCATGTCGGAGCTCGCAGACTTCAGCGCCGTCGACCGCACGACGATGACCCGTACGGTCGACCAGCTGGTCGCCGGCGGCCTCGTCAGTCGCGAGACCCCGCCAACGGACCGCCGTCAGGTTCTGCTTCGGGTCACCCCCGATGGCCGCACGGCCAACCAACAGGCGCTGAGGGCCGTCTATCGGGTCAATCGCCGCGCGCTGGACGGGATCGAGGAAGAGGACCAGCGCCGTTTCGCCCGCCTGCAGCAGGCCATGCTCAGCAACCTCGTCGCCGATGCGGCGCTTGTTCGCCGGCTCGTGCTGCACACCCGCGACGGCGCCGACTAGTTCAGATTGCGCCTCGCGCTGGGTAGGTGCAGCGAAAACGCCGGGATCTCGACCTCGAAGACCGCGCCCGCGTCGGTGATCATCTGGTAGGCGCCGCGCATCTCGCCCGAAGGCGTGCCGAGCGGGCAGAAGGAGGTGTAGCGAAACGCCTGCCGCGCACCGAGCGTCGGTTGCTCTCCACGCACGCCTTCGCCGACCACCGTTTCGGTGCGGTTCAGCGCATCGGTGATCAGCCAGCGCCTTGAGAGCAGCTGGACGGTCTCCTCGCCATGGTTCTCGATCTCGACCGTATAAGCCCATACGTACCGACGCTCGCGCTCGTCGGACTGTTCCGGCAAAAAGCGCGGCTCGACGCGCACGATGATCTGGCCGGTGCGGGCTTCGTAGACCGCCCGATCGAGCGCGGGCCGGCTTTCACGAAAGCTTGGGCCGGCCGAGGGCCGGGGGCCGCGGGTCATGCGCCGGCCAGCGCGCGCTCGAGGTCGCGCCAGAGGTCGGCCGCGCTCTCCAGGCCGACCGAGAGGCGAACCCAGCCCGCGGTCAGACCGATCTCCAGCCGCTGCTCCTCGGTCATCGCCCGATGGGTGGTGGTCGTGGGATGCGTGGCCAACGAGCGCGCGTCGCCGAGGTTGTTGGAGATGTCGATGATCTTGAGCGCGTTCAGCACGTTGAACGCCCGCGCCTGATTGCCGAGGTCGAAGGCGATGAGCGTGCCCCCGCCGATCATCGCGTTGCCGCCGCCGGTCATCTGCCGGCGCGCGAGCTCATGCTGCGGATGGTCCTTGCGCCCAGGATAGCGGCAGGTCACGACCTTCGGGTGCCCGGCAAGCCGATCGGCGAGGATCGCGGCGGTCTCGCTCTGCCGCCGCACCCGCAGGTCCAGCGTGACAAGGCCGTTCAGCAGCACCCAGGCGTTGAAAGGCGACAGCGCCGGCCCGGTATGGCGGATCGGGTCGCGGTAGGCGTCCTCGAGCAGCGCCTGCGCGCCCAGAACCGCGCCGCCCAGCACGCGGCCCTGGCCGTCGATGTGCTTGGTCGCCGAATAGATGACGACGTCGGCGCCCAGCATGAGCGGTTTCTGCAGGATCGGCGATGCGAAGACGTTGTCGACGAGGACCTTCGCGCCAGCCGCGTGGGCGAGCTGGGCCACGCCCTCGATATCGGTGATCTCCAGGAGCGGGTTGGCCGGGCTTTCGATGAGGACGAGCTTGGTGTTGGGCCGCAACGCCGCCTTCCAGGCCTCGAGGTCGCTCGCCGGAACCATCGTCGCCTCGATGCCGAACCGGGGAAGCCAGTTGTTCATCAGCCAGCGGTTTGAGCCGAACAGCGCCTGGCCCGCCACGACGTGGTCGCCGGCGCGTAAGAGCCCCATCAGCGCCAGGTGCACCGCCGCCATGCCGGTCGCCTGCGCGCGGCAGGCTTCCGCGCCTTCGAGTAGGGCCAGGCGGTCCTCGAACATCCTCACCGTCGGATTGGCGTAGCGCGAGTAGATGAAGCCCGGCTCGGTCCCGGCGAAGCGCGCGTCGGCGCTCTCGGCCGAGTCGTAGATGTAGCCTTGGGTGAGGAAGATCGCCTCGGCGGTTTCGCCGAAGCTCGAGCGTAGCGAACCGCCGTGCACCAAGCGGGTGGCGACGTCCCAGCCGGACGGATCCTCGTTGTCGCGGTCGGCCATGCGGACCCTCGGGAAACTTGGAGCGGCATGACCGCCGCGGCACGCGAGGTCAAGCGCGGCGGGCGTGGCTGGCGTTGGCCGGATCGGAACGGCTATAGGTCGCGCCATTCCCGCAACAGCCCCGTCCGAGAGCCCTTGGCCCCGCCCGCCATCGATCAGCTGACCGCCCTCCTGTCCGCCGCGCTCGGCCGCCCGACGACGATCGCAGCCGCCCAGCCCTTGGCGCCCTGGTCGGCGATGCGCTGCGCACTGGCCGGCGCCGGCGCGCCTGCGAGCGTGATCGTGAAGTGGCTGCGCGAAGATCCAAACGGCTTCCGCGTCGACCCGCGGCGGGATGGCGACCGAGCGGGCGGCGCTCGAGTTCCTCGAGGCGATCGGGTTCACCGCGGCGCCCCGCGTCGTCGCCGCCGACCTGCAGGCGGCCGTGCTGGTGCTCGAGGACGTCGGGGGGACGCCCCTCGCTGACCTGATCTGCCGCGACGGCGCCGGCGCGCACGCCGACGATCTTCTGGCTTTCGCCCGCGGCATGGGCGCGCTCGGCGCGGCCACGGCCGGCATCGAGGCCGACTACGCAGCGATCCGCGCGCGCTACGGCGCTCCAGACCGGAGGGCGGGGCGCGCGCGCGGGCTGGGGCCGGCGTGGCCGGCGACGCGCGAGCGGCTTGCCGCCCTTGGCCTGCCCATCGAGGGCGAAGGGGCGGCCGAGCTCGCCAAGGTCGAGCGCACGATCCTAGAGCCCGGTGCGTTCCTCACGCTGACCAACGGCGATGCGCAGCCGAACAACGTCCTCATCGGCGCGGGCGGCGGCCGGCTGATCGACTTCGAGTTCGCCGACTATCGCCACGCGCTGGTGAACGCGGTCTGGATCCATGTTCCCGGGCCTGCCTGGATCACGGTTGAACATCCGCGCAACGCGGCGCTGGAGGACGCCTTCCGTGGCGCGCTGGCCGCGGGCGTGGCCGAGGGGGAGGACGACGTCCTGTTCGGCCACGGCATGGCCGCGGTCTGCCTTGCGGAGGCCTGCGATCGCTTCGCCCGGTTTCCGACGCTCGACGCCCGCGCGCCGGGAGATGCGAGCCGCGTCCAGATGCTCGCCACGCTGGAGGCCGGCGCCCGGACCGCCCGCCGGCATCGCGCGTGGCCTGCGCTAGCCGGTTGGCAGGAGGATGCCGCAGCCTGGCTCCGCCGGCGCTGGCCGGATGCGGACGTCGATCTGGCGACCTATGCCGCCTACACGCCGCGTGGCTGAAGCGCCTCGTAGAGCGCCTGGGCGGCGGCGAGGTCCTGCACGACGTGGCCGAGCGACTTGTAGACGGTGATCTGTTCGTCCGATTGGCGGCCCGGAATGGCGCCGTCGAGCACCTGGCCGATCTCGCCGACGACGTGGTCGTCGCCGATCAGGCCTTTCTCCTTCGCCTTCAGGAACTCCGCGCCCTGCGCCAGCACCCCGTCGCGATGGTCGGCGATGAAGCGGGACCGGACGACCAGATCGTCGTCGACCTCCACCGGACCGGGGGCGCTGGAGCCGACGAGATTGACGTGCGCGCCCGACTTGACCCAGCGGCCGAGCAGTATGGGCTCGCGGGCGTTCGTCACCGTGCAGATGATGTCGGCCTCGGCCACGGCCGCTTCGGCGGCGGCGTGGGCGCGGACCGGCAGGCCGAGCTCGTCCCGCATGCGGCCGGCGAAGGCGTCCGCCCGATCGAGCGAGCGGCCCCAGACCTCGATCGAGGCGATCCGGCGGACGCGGGCGATCGCCCGCGCGTGCGTCGTCGCCTGTTCGCCGTAGCCCAGGATCGCCAGCCGCGAGGCGTCTTGCCGCGCCAGCGCATCGGTGGCGACGGCGCTTGCGGCCGCGGTGCGGATGGCGGTCACCTCGCCGGCATGCACGACGCAGGCGACGGCGCCGCTCTCGCCGTCGAACAGGACGACGACGCCCTGGTGCGACTGGATGCCCTTGTCGAAGTTATCGGGGAAGACGCTGATCAGCTTCGCGCCGAAGGCGGCGTGCTCGCCGAGCGCGCCTGGCATGATGCCGAACGCATGCCCGCCGCCCAGCGGGATGATCGTGCGCAACAGCTGGCGCGTCTCGCCTCGCGACAGCGCGATCATCGCCTTGCGCACGAGCGGAATGCAGACCTCGTAGGTCAGCCGTTGCCGGACCGCTTCCCGATCGATCACCAGCATCGGCCTAGGCCCTCCTCAAGGCGGCGCGCCAGGGCGCTAGATCGAGCTTCGGATAGCGCTGGGCCGCACCGGCCAGCGTCTCGGCGTCCCAATACGCATGGCCGGGCGGCGGAAAGCCGAGCGCTTGCAGCTGGCGCACGCTGAGCGCCTCGACCAGCGGCGTCCAGCCCGGACTGATGCCCTTGCGCGGCCAGGGATTGCCGCCCACCCAGTCTGCGTCCGCCGCGCGGTAGGCGAGGTTGAAGAAGAAACGGCCGCCGCCTTCGAGCGTCATCTCCGTGCCGCGGTGGACGACATCGGCGCTGTAGGCGAGGAGCGAGCCGCGCGGTCCGACCGCGCTCGTCGCCGCCCCCTCCCAGTCCGCGTGACGTTCGGCCGATACCCGCGCGCGCGGAAACGACAGCGCCACGAGCGGCGTGTCATCGGTGAGCGTGCGGCTGACGATGCGGGTCGGCCCGTGCGCTGCGGTCACATCGCTCAAGTAGAGGAAGAGGTGAATCTGGCGCCAGCGGCCGTCGCGCCGGGGCGGCAGCATCACGTGGTTTGTGTAGTCGGCGTGGAACGGCTGATCGTACTGGGTCACGCCTGTGTACTTTGCGAAGGTCTCGGCCTGGTAGAGGCGAACGTCGCGGGTGTGCAGCAAGTCCTCGGCGACGGCGATGATAGCCGGGTGCAGAGGCAGCAGGTTCAGCGCCGGGTCCGGAAACGGAAACTCTTGTAAGCCAGCGAACTGCAGCGGCCGAAACCGCGGGTCCTCGCCCTCGTTCTCCGGCGCGTCCGAACCGCTGCGGAAACGCGCGACACGGGGATCGGCGCCCGAGCGGAACTGCTCCGGCGTCGGGTAGAGCTGGAAGAGGCCGGGGTGGGCGGCGTCGATTTCGGCCTCGCCGAGCAACCGCTCGATCAGCACCCAGCCGTGCCGCTCGAAGTGCGCGACGTGCGCGCTCGTATGTCGCCTGTCCATCCCGCCGTCCTATCGGCCGCCGCCGGATTGGACGCTAATAGGGACGAAACGGGGAGAGGCGACAAGCATGGCCCTGGCGCCCAGGGACTACCGCACGGCCGAGGCCTTCGATCGCGAATGCCGCGAGAGGTTGGCGGCAGCCTGGATTCCAGTCTGCCGCTCCGAGGAGCTCGCCGTGGCCGGCGCCCAGAAGGCGGGCATGGTCGGCGCGACGCCGGTGCTGGTGACCCGCGACCGGTCCGGCGCGGCGCACGCGCTGTCGAACGTCTGCCGCCACCGCGCGATGACCCTGGTCGAGGGCGAGGCGCAGGCCGACGCGATCCGCTGCCCCTATCACCTGTGGACCTACGGGTTGGACGGCGCGCTGGCGGCGGCGCCGTTCATGGGGGACGTCGAGATCGCCGGTTGCGACCTGCCGCGCTACGCCGTCGCCGAATGGGGCGGCTGGGTGTTTGTGAGCCTCGCTGGCGCGCTCCCGCCGGTTGCGGAGCAGCTCGCCCCCCTGCGCGAGGCGCTCGACCCCGCCCACCTGGCCACGCTTCGGATCGGTTACCGCATGCGCTTCGATCACGCCTGGAACTGGAAGGTGATGGTCGAGAACTTCGGAGAATCGTACCACCACATCGGACCGCACGCCGGGACGTTGCAGCCGCCCTGGCCCGGCGGACAGACGGACGCGTCAGTGAGCACCCACCAGTGGATCGAGATCCGGCATCCTGTGCACCCGGAGGCCGGCGCGCTTCGGGTCTTCGTCATCTTCCCGCTCTTCCTGCTTGCGATGACCGCCGCCGACGGCTCGGCCGTTTGGTACCGGCTCACCCCGACCGCGCCCGAGCGCATCGAGCTGGACATCGTGGGGCTCTACCCGCCCGAGCGGGCGTCCGATCCCGAGGACATGGAGCGCGCCCGGGCCCAGCTCTTCGCCATCCATCAAGAGGACATGGTGGTCTGCGAGCGTGTGCAGGCGGGCCTGCGCTCGCCGGACGCTATCCTGGGTCCGCTATCGCCGCTCGAGGACGGTATCGCCCGCTTCCGGGCGTGGGTCGCGGGCGGTAGTCCATAAGCGTCACGCCCGCCGCGGCGACCTGTTCGTCGATATCGGACGTCGCGCCGGAGACGCCAACAGCGCCGGCGCACTGCCCGTCCTTAAGGACGGGCAGACCACCGCCCAGCGCCAGCAGATCGGTCGGCGGCAGCCGCCCGGCTCTGGCCATCTGCTCGAGGATCGCCGTCGAAAGGCCGAGCGCCGCCGCGGTCCGGGCCTTGCGATGAGCAAGGTCGGCGGCATGCGCCTTGGCGCCGTCAAGACGCTGGAGGTGCAAGAGCCCGCCGGCATCGTCGACGACGGCGATCGCCACAGAGGCGCCGGCGTGTTCGGCCGCGGCGCGGCAGGCGACTGCGATCGCTTCGGCGTCGGCAAATTCAAGGGAGGGCTCCATCCGCATCGCTGTTCTCCGAATACGGCGCCGCGGCGCCACGCGCCGCAATCCAGCGGGCCATGACGTCCCTTTCTACCACATCGGCGCCGACCCTAGAACCGGAGCGCGCGGGCTTCCTTCACGTGCGGAAGGGCCTTCACCTTGGAGAGCAGAGCCTCGTCCGGCGCCGAATCGATGCCGACCAGCGCGATGGCGTCCTCGCCGGCCGCGCGGCGACCGAGGTTGAAGGTCGCGATGTTCACGCCGGCATCGCCCAGGAGCGCGCCAAGGCGGCCGATGAAGCCGGGCTTGTCCTGGTTGTTGACGTAGAGCATGGCCGGACCGAACGGGGCGTCCAGGTCCATGCCCTTGACCTCGACCACGCGAGGCGCGCCGCCGATCAGCGTGCCCGCGAACGAGCGCTTGCCGAGTTCGGTCGTCACCACGATCCGCATCAGGCTGTCGAACACCGGCGAGTTGTCCTGGCGCGATTCCGAGATGGTGACGCCGCGCTCCTTCGCGATCGCCGGCGCGGAGACCATGTTGACGTCGGTCAGCATCGGCCGGAGCAACCCGGCCAGCGCAGCGGCCGTGAGCGGCTTGACGTTCAGCGCCGCCACGTCGCCCTCGTACGCAAGGTCGATGGCTTTCAGGCCCACGTCGACCATCTGCCCAGCGAAGGCCCCAAGCTTTTCGGCGAGCGCGATATACGGCGAGAGCTTGGGCGCTTCGTCTGCAGTGACCGAGGGGCTGTTCAGCGCGTTGGTGACCGCGCCGGTCAGCAGGTAGTCGCTCATCTGCTCGGCGACCTGCAGCGCCACGTTCTCCTGCGCCTCGAGCGTCGAGGCCCCGAGATGCGGGGTGGCGATGAAGTTCGGCGCGCCGAAGAGCACGTTGGCGGTCGCCGGCTCCTCGACGAAGACGTCGAAGGCCGCCCCGCCGATGTGGCCGGAATCAAGACCCTCGCGCAGCGCCTGCTCGTCGACCAGGCCGCCGCGGGCGCAGTTGATGATCAGGACACCCTTCTTGGCCTTGGCCAGCGCCTCGACGCTCAGGATGTTGCGGGTCTTGTCGGTGAGCGGCGTGTGCAGGGTGATGATGTCGGCCCGCGCCAGGAGCTCGTCGAGCTCGACCTTCTCCACGCCCAGCTCCACCGCCCGCTCGGGCGACAGGAACGGATCGTAGGCGACCACTTTCATCTTCAGTCCGTTGGCGCGGTCGGCGACGATCGAGCCGATGTTGCCGCAGCCGATCAGCCCGAGCGTCTTGGCCGACAGCTCGACGCCCATGAAGCGGTTCTTCTCCCACTTGCCGGCCTGGGTGGACTGGTCGGCCTGGGGCAGCTGGCGGGCGAGCGCGAACATGAGCGCGATCGCGTGCTCGGCGGTGGTGATGGAGTTGCCGAACGGGGTGTTCATCACCACGATTCCCGCCGCGGTGGCCGCCGGGATGTCGACGTTGTCGACGCCGATGCCGGCGCGGCCGATCACCTTCATCCGCTTCGCGGCGGCGATGACCTCCTTGTCGGCCTTGGTGGCCGAGCGCAGCGCCAGGCCATCGTAGTCGCCGATGATCTTGAGCAGCTCGTCCTTCGAAAGGCCGGTCTTCACGTCGGCATCGACGCCGCGGGCTTTGAAGATGTCGATGGCCGCCGGCGAGAGCTTGTCGGCGATGAGAACTTTCGGGGCCATGACGCTCACGCAGCCTCGAGCAGTTCGTCGGCGACGGTCGCGAACGCCCAGTCGAGCCACGGCGTCAGCGCCTCGAGATCGGACGCCTCGACCGCGCCGCCGCACCAGATGCGCAAGCCCGGCGGCGCATCGCGATAGCTGGCGGCATCGAGCGCCACGCCCTCCTTCTCGAGCAGGTCCGAGAGCTTCTTGGCGAATTCGGCCTGCCCCTCGTTCGGCAGGCTGGTCACCCTTTGGTCGACGATCTTGAAGCAGACGCTGGTGTTGGACCGCGTGGCCGGGACTTCGGCCAGGAAGTCGATCCAGGGGGTCTTCTCGACCCAACGGCTGAGCACCGCTGTGTTCTCGTCGGCCCGATGGTGCATGGCCGAAAGGCCGCCGATCGAAGACGCCCACTTCAGCGCATCGAGATAGTCCTCGGCGCACAGCATCGAGGGCGTGTTGATGGTCGCGCCCTCGAAGATGTCGCGATTGAGCTTACCCTTCGAGACCATGCGGAACAGTTTCGGCAGGCCCCACGGAGGCGTGTAGGTCTCCAGCCGCTCGACCGCGCGCGGTGAGAGGATCAGCATCCCGTGCGCCGCCTCGCCGCCCAGCACCTTCTGCCAGGAGAAGGTGACGGCATCGAGCTTGGGCCAGTCCAGCGGCTGGGCGAAGGCGGCGCTGGTCGCGTCGCAGATCACGATGCCCTTGCGGTCGGCGGCGATGAAGTCGGCGTTCGTCACTTGCACGCCTGAGGTGGTCCCGTTCCAGGCGAAGACCAGGTCGCAATCGGGGCGCACGCGGCTGAGATCGGGCAGCCGGCCGTAGGGCGCGTCGAGCACCTCGACGTTGGACAGCTTGAGCTGATCGCGGGCGTCGATGGCCCAGTCCTTGGAGAAGCTCTCCCAGGCCAGGACCTGCACCGGCAGAGGGCCCAGCATAGACCACATGGCCATCTCGACCGCGCCGGTGTCGGACGCCGGAACGATGCCGATGAGGAAATCGTCTGGGACCTCGAGCACCTCGCGCGTGCGGTCGATCGCCTCCTTCAGCCGGCCCTTGCCGACCTTGGAACGGTGCGAGCGGCCGAGCGGGGCGGCTTGCAGGTTCTCGAGCCGCCAGCCGGGATGCTTGACGGTGGGACCGGAGGAGAATTGGGGACGAGCCGGGCGCATGGCCGGCTTGGGGATATTGTGCATTTGACTTCCCATCCTTGCAGATGGGCAGCGCCCCGTTGGGAGGGCGTGGCCCGGGGCGGTGTCTACACCATCGCGCCCTAAGCGCCAGTGAATTGTCGCTACCGCAGCCTGAGAAAATCTGCTCTCGGCGTCAGCCGCTCGGATCCAGGCGCAGCCGGCTCTCGACCACCGTCACCGCCTGGCCGCGCAGCAGCACGCGATCCCCCCGCATCTCGGTCTCGATCTCGGCGCCGCGGCCCGGATAGGCCTGGTGGAAGCGCACGCGCGCCCGGCCGAGTTTGTCGGCGAAGAGCGGGGCCAGGATGCAGGGCATCGAGCCAGTGGCCGGGTCCTCCGGCACGCCCGCGCCCGGGGCGAAGAATCGGTCCACCACGTCATACCGTTGGCCGGCGTCAGCCAGGGCGGCGACTCCAACGTCGCCGCGCTTGGTGGACTCGCTGGAGATGCGGTGCAGGGCGACGATGTCCGGCGTGAGCGTACGGATGGCGGCTTCGCTGTCGAGCACGACGATCAGGTAGGCCGCCGTCCAGACCTCGATTGGCTGGGCGCCAAGCGCGTCGGCCAAGCCAGCAGGCGTGGGCGAGAGCGTCGGCCGGTCCGCGGGGAAGTCCATCTCGAACCCCTCCGGGGTCCGCCGCACGATGAGCGCGCCCGAGCGGGTGTCGAATGTCAGCGCATCGGCGCGTAGGCCCAGTTCCTCGAACAGCACGTGCGCGGAGCCCAGCGTCGCGTGCCCGCACAGGGGCACCTCGAGGCTCGGCGTCATCCAGCGCAGGCCGAACCGGGCCGGATCTTGGGTGGGCAGGAGGAAGGCGGTTTCGGCCTGGTTGTTCTCCGCCGCCAGCGCTTGCATCCAGCCGCTCTCCGGCCAGGCGTCGAACGGCTCGACCACGCAGGCCGGGTTGCCGCGGAACGGCTTGCCGGCAAAGGCGTCGACCATCCACTGCCGCACGGTCAGACCGCCTCGACCAGGCGCGCGGCGAGCCGCGCGCGCACCGCCGGCCATTCACTGGCGATCACCGAGAAGTAGACCGAGTCCCGCAAGGTGCCGTCCGACCGCACCATGTGAGCGCGGAAGACGCCTTCGCGGAGGGCGCCGAGCTTGGCGATCGCCGCCTGCGAGCGCTCGTTCCTGATGTCGGTCTTGTACTCGACGCGATTGAAGCCGAGGTCCTCCAAGGCGTAGCGCATGAGGGCGAGCTTACAGGCGGGGTTGACCCGCGTCCCCCATGCGTCGGGGGCATACCAGGTCGAGCCGATCTCCAACCGCCGGTGCGCCGCTTCGATGGCGAGAAAGCGGGTCGAGCCGACGAGAGGGCCCTCCGCGGAGGCGCGGACGGCCCAGACCGCCTCGGCGCCGCTCGCGGCGGCCGCGAGCGAATGGTCGAACCAGGCGTCGAAGCCGCGGCCCCGCGCCGCGTAGGGCATGTAGGCCCAGATCTCCGGCGACTGGCCGGCTTGGCGCAAGCCGACGCGGTGATCCTCGGCGAGCGGCTCGAGGCGCACGCCGGCGCTTTCGAGCGCGATGGCGCAGACTGCGGCCGGCGCGCTCATCGGCGACCCATCCCGAACAGGCTGGCCCATCGGCGCGCGGCGCCGGAAAGCCGGCGACCCCAGTCCGGCGACGCGCGCTCGCCGCCACGCTCGCACGCCTGCGCGCGCATCAGCCGATAGCCGACACGGGCGATCGTCTCGATGCAGAAAGCGCCCTCGAGCGTCGCGGCCAACGCCCGGAGCCGCACGATGCAGCGGTAGATCGCATCCTCGCCAACGATCCGCCCGCTCCAGCAGGCGTCGATCAACTCCCGTTGCGAGACGACGCCGCCCTCGGCGCGGGCCAGCGCCACCAGCACCTGCATCACCCTGGGCTCCAGTCGCACGCGTCGCCCTCTCGCACGACGAGCTCTCGCCGCGAGGGTCTGACAAGCGCCGCGCCCAGCCGAATGTCGCGCTCGCGCGCAAGCTCGACCGCGATCGACGGTGGCCGAACGCGAGGCCGCACGGCCGAGGGTGGTGATATGGCATGAGCCTGGACTGACATTGTCACAACCGATTGCACCGAGACGAGAGAAGGTATTGATTGCCCTGCGGCGCACTCTCTCCGCATTGTATGCATGGTCAATCAGAATATTGTCACGGCGACAAATGAGAACGAGCGCACAATGGCGACCGGACATTGCCGATGGGCAAGGACGGCTTAGCGACCGGATCGTGGCCGCGTTGGCGGCCGACGTCGCCTCCGGCAAGCTCGCGCCGGACGTCAAGCTGCCGACGCAACGGCGGATGGCCGAGATGCTGGGCGTCGGCGTCGGAACGGTGACGCGGGCGTATCTGGAGGCCGAGGCGCGGGGCCTGGTTAGCGCGACCGTCGGGCGCGGCACCTATGTCGCCGGGCAGGCCGAACGGTTGGAGGGGTCGGGCGATTCGCCGATTGACCTGGCCATGAACGTAGCGCCGGCCGGTCGGGCCGAAGCGCACCTGACCGAGGCCCTCGGACGGGTGCGGCGCAGAAGCGACCTGCGCGCTCATCTGGGCTATGCGCCGCAGGGTGGGTTCGAGAGCCATCGGCGGGCGGGCGCCCGCTGGCTGACCGACACCGCCAACCTCGGCGGACTCGACTGGAAGCGGGTGATCGTCACCGGCGGCGCGCAGCAGGCGATCGCCGTCTCTCTCATGGCCGCAAGCCGTCCCGGCGCGCCGCTGATTGTCGAGGCGCTCACCTTCTCGGGCGTCAAGACGTTGGCCGCCACCTTCGACCATCGGCTGTACGGAGCGGCGATGGACGCCGAAGGGCTGACGCCTGAGGGCCTCGAAATCGCGGTCGCCGCCAGCGGTGCCCGCGTCGCCTACGTCCAGCCGCTGCAGAACCCGACGGGGAGGATGATGGGCACGGCTCGCCGCCACGCGATCGTGGACGTCGCACGCCGGCGGGATCTGCTGCTGATCGAAGACGATCTCTACGGGGCTTACGCAGCGGAGCTGGGCCGCCCGCCGCTCGCCCTGCTCGCGCCCGAGCGGACGTTCTACGTGACCGGCTTGAGCAAGAGCCTCACGCCTGGCCTGCGCGTCGGCTACTGCGTCCCGCCACAGGGTGGGGACTGGATGGAGCGCTGCACCACCGCGTTGCGTGGCATCGCCTTCGGTTCTCCGAGCCTCGGCGGGCTGATCGGGGTGCAGTGGATCGAGGACGGAACCGCCTATGAGATCCTCGACGACCACCGGCGCGAGTTCGCCCGCCGAACCGCCGCGGCGCTCGACGTCCTTGGCGATCTGGTTGTTCGCCCTCCGTATGCGGCCGCGACCGAACTCTGGGCGCCGATGAGCGAGCTCGAGGCCGAACGGGCGGCGGCGCGAGCGTTGCGCGAGCACGTGCAGGTGACGCCCCCGAGCGCGCTGACTGCGCCCGGTTGCAGCGAGTTTGGGCTGCGGCTATGCCTGGGCGCGGCGCCCAGCCTCGCCGTTCTTCAGGAAGCGTTGGGCATCGTCGCCCGCATTCTGGCGGAGACCGAAGAACCGGCGCTCGAGGTGGTCTGAGGCTAGACGGCCGGCCCGACGATCGTCAGCTCCGGCCAGCGCGCCTTCGCCGACTCCACGACCCTGGACCAACCGCGCGCGCGGGGGCGCCAGGGATTGGGCTGGATGCGCATGGCGAAAAGGTCGGCCAGCCCGAACGGCGCTGCGATGTCCACGCGCCCGTCGGGCTCGAGCCGAACGCCGACGGCGAACGTCGGCGCGACAAAGCGGCCGAGCGCCTCATCTGCGCAGGCGAGCGGCATGTAGGCCTCGCCGAAGCGCTGTTCGAACCAGAGATGGACGCGCGCCTGGTTGCGCACCTCGACCAGGGGCGAGAGATCAGGGGGGAACGCCGCCGCCGCGGCGCGAATGACGACGTCCTCAGCCTCGTAGGAGAGATCAGCGGCGTCGAAATAGAAGAGGTCGAAGTCCTTGATGCCGTAGTCCGGCTCGCGGCCGGTCAGCGCGTTCCAGACCGTCTGATAGACGGCGCCCGAGACGACGCGCCAGTCGGGAAGGTCCAATTCGCGGGCGATTGTAAGGACGCGCATCAGGCGCGGACTGACGCGCAGGATGGCGTCGAGGCGGCCGGCCAGCGCCGCCGTCACCGATCCCTCAACGGCCATGCATGGTCCAGCGGTCCGCGTCCGACGCCGAACCCCGGCGCCCGGCGCAGCGCTTCAGCGACGTAGGCGTGGGCGCGCCCGACCGCCTCGGCAAGCGGCAGCCCCTGCGCCAGGCCCGTCGCTGAGGCCGACGCCAAGGTGCAGCCCGTGCCGTGGCCGTGGCTCGTCTCGATCCGCGGGCTCGTGAACCGGATCTCGCCATCAGGGGACATCAGCAGGTCGGTGACAGATTCGCCGGCGACATGGCCACCCTTCATCAGGACGGCCCTGACACCGGCTGTCAGCAGCGCTTCGCCAGCGCGGCGGAGGTCGGCGGTGGTCGCCACCCTCAGGCTGGTCAGGCGCTCCGCCTCAGGCGCGTTCGGCGTCAGCAGGGTCGCCAGCGGCAGGACGCGGCGCTTGAACAGGTCGAACGCACTTGGCTCGAGCAACGCGGCGCCGCTGGTCGACGCCAGCACCGGGTCGACGACGATGGGCGCCGCGATTCCACTGAGCAGATCGGCCACAGCCTCCACGGTCGCGGCCGAGCCGAGCATGCCGGTCTTGATGGCGTCGGCGCCAACGTCGTCGAGCGCCGCCCGCGCCTGCGCGACCACGACATCGGCCGGGACGGCATGGACCGCCATGACGCCGGTGGTGTCCTGGACGGTGATGGCGGTGATCGCGGTTGCGGCATAGCCGCCGAGCGCGGTGATCGTCTTGATGTCGGCCTGGATGCCCGCTCCGCCGCTCGGGTCGGAGCCTCCAATGGCCAGGACGCGGCCGATCATCCCGCCGCCTCGATCGCCGCCTGCACGGCCAGCGCCTGGCGGGTCTCGCGCACGTCGTGCACGCGCACGACCGCAACGCCGGCCCGCGCGCCGGCCAGCGCCGCCGCGACCGAACCGCCGAGCCGGTCGTCGGCCCGGGCGGCCGTGCTCGGATCGACTGCGCCGATGAAACGCTTGCGGCTGACGCCAAGCACGACTGGAAACCCCAGCGCCACGATCGGCCCCAGATGGGCGAGCAGGGTCAGGTTGTGCTCAGCCGTCTTGCCGAAACCGATGCCGGGATCGAGCCAGATCCGCGCGGGGGAGACGCCAGCGGCCATCGCGGCGCGGGCGCGTCCGTCGAGGAAGGCCGCGACCTCCGCCACGACATCGGCGTAGCGCGGATCGCGCGCCATCGTGCGCGGCGTCCCCTGCATGTGCATCAGGATGACGGTGCAGCCGAGCGCCGCCGCCGTCGGCAGGCTCTCCGGCGCATAACCGAGCGCGGTGACGTCGTTCCAGATCGCCGCCCCCGCCTGAACGGCAGCGCGGGCGACGGCGGGCTTCATCGTGTCGATGGAGATCGGGAGTGCGCTTTCAGCGGTCAGCGTCTCGATCAGCGGCAAGACGCGGGCAAGCTCTTCGGCCTCGGACACCGACTCCGCGCCGGGGCGCGTGGACTCGCCGCCAATGTCGAGCACGTCGGCGCCCTCGGCGATCAGCCGCCGCGCTTGCGCTACCGCGGCTTCGGAATCGAGAAACTTGCCGCCGTCCGAGAAGCTGTCGGGGGTGACATTCACCACCCCCATGACCTTCGGGCCGGCTGGGCTCACGCGGGCTCGGGATCGGGGGCGTGGGTCAGGGGCACGGCGACCGAGGCCGGCGCCAAGCGCGTCTCTTCGAAGTCGTCCCGCTGCGGCGGGACGCCCTTGAGCACGTTCTCGATCTCCTCGCCGGTCAGTGTCTCGAACTCGAGGAGCGCCTTGGCCAGGGTGTGTAGGTCGGTGATCCGCTCGGTCAGGATGCGCCGGGCTTCGTCCATGCCGTGCTGGACCAGTCTGCGGACCTCGGTGTCGATCTTCTGTGCGGTGTCCTCAGACACGTTCTGGGTGCGCGCCACCGAGTGGCCAAGAAAGACCTCTTCCTGGTTGTCGCCGTAGGAGACGGTGCCGAGTTCCTCGGAGAAGCCCCAGCGGGTGACCATGTTGCGGGCGAGGCTGGTGGCGGCGGTGATGTCGGAGGAGGCGCCGGAGGTGACCTTGTCCTTGCCGAAGATCAGCTCCTCGGCGACGCGGCCGCCCATCATGATGGCCAGACGCGCCATCATCTGCTGATAGTCCATGGAATAGCGGTCGCCTTCGGGCAGCTGCATGACCATGCCGAGCGCGCGGCCGCGCGGGATGATCGTCGCCTTGTGCACCGGGTCGGAGCCAGGGACGGTGAGCGCGACCAGCGCATGGCCGCCCTCGTGATAGGCGGTGTTGCGCTTCTCCTGCTCGCTCATGGCCATGGATTTGCGCTCGGCGCCCATCATGACCTTGTCCTTGGCGTGCTCGAAATCATACATCGAGACCATGCGGCGGTTGCGCCGCGCCGCCAGCAGGGCGGCTTCGTTCACCAGGTTCGACAGGTCCGCGCCCGAGAAGCCGGGCGTCCCGCGCGCCAGCGTGCGGACGTTGACGTCGGCGGCCAACGGCACGTTGCGCATATGAACGCGCAGGATCTTCTCGCGCCCGACCACGTCGGGGTTGGGCACCACGACCTGGCGGTCGAAACGACCGGGGCGCAAGAGCGCCGGGTCAAGCACGTCCGGACGGTTGGTCGAGGCGATGACGATGATGCCCTCGTTGGCCTCGAAGCCGTCGAGCTCGACCAGCAGCTGGTTCAGGGTCTGCTCTCGCTCGTCATTGCCGCCGCCGAGGCCCGCCCCGCGGTGGCGGCCGACGGCGTCGATCTCGTCGATGAAGATGATGCAGGGGCTGTTCTTCTTCGCCTGCTCGAACATGTCGCGCACGCGGCTCGCGCCCACGCCCACGAACATCTCAACGAAGTCGGAGCCCGAGATGTAGAAGAAGGGCACGCCCGCCTCGCCGGCGATCGCGCGCCCGAGCAGCGTCTTGCCGGTGCCCGGCGGGCCAGCGAGTAGCGCGCCCTTGGGGATCTTGCCGCCCAGCTTCTGAAACTTCGCCGGGTCCTTCAGGAAGTCGACAATCTCGGACAGTTCTTCCTTGGCTTCGTCGACGCCGGCCACGTCGTCGAAGGTCACGCGGTTCTTGTTCTCGGTCAGCAGGCGCGCCTTGGACTTGCCGAAGCCCATCGCCCCGCGGGCGCCTCCCTGCATCTGGCGCATGGCGAAGAAGTAGAGAACGCCGATGGCGATGAAGGGCAGGAAGTTGAGCAGGATGGTGAGCAGCAAGCTGCCGCCTGCCGGCACCACCGAGATGTCGACGTTGTGCTCGTGCATGTCCTTGATCAGGTCGCCCTGATCGGCCGGCGTGACCACGGTGTGCTTGCCGTCGGTTTGCACGACGTCGACGCTTTGCGCCTTCAGGGTGGCGGATTTGACCCGGCCGGCTTCGACGTTCTGCAACAGCTGGGAATAACTTTCCTCCCCGCTGGTCGGATTCGCCCCCGGCCTCACCATGCTCCAGAGGCCAACCAGGAGCAGTAGGATCACGCCCCAGATGGCCATATTGCGCAAGGTCATGCCCTCAAAACCTCTCCAAAGAGCCGCTCAGGGCTCAAGATAAGGCGCCGCACGCCTTTTCGCCACGCGCACGAATTGCCGCGGCCTCCGGCGCGGTCCGCTCGGCGGAGATCGCACCGCAAGCCGCCAGGAACCGACCGCCCGCGAGCGAACGCGCCCGCACGCCGTTTCGCCCTGCAAGGATCGGGCAAGTTGGTCGTGCTCGCGAGTCGACCAGCACGGGAAGCGCTGGCCTGGCAATCGCAGGCGCGCTGGCGAGCACCCTGCGCTCCGCTGCGCTCAGCCGCGCGGCGTGTCCTTTCAGCGCCGAGACGGTCGCGTCCGCTTCCGCCCGCCCGAGCGCGAAGCGTCCGTCCCAAACGCTTGGTTCGCCGGGCTCCAGCGCCATCGGTTGCAATCGCCCGCGCGCCAATTCGCCGGCGTCGCGCGCGACCAGAACCCGGCGACCTCGCGCCGCGAGCTTGGCGCCGGCCAGGGTGGCGGTGAACGCCTCGCCGGCCGCCAGTCGCGCGCGGAGGGCCTCGACCGAGCGGCGGCGCGGCGGACGCTCGCCGCCGCCGACGGAAAGCATCGCCGCGGCAAGAACCGTCAGCGCGGAGGCTGGCGGCTCCGCGCGCAGCGCCTCCCGGTCGAAGCCGATCGCGCCCCACGGGTCGATCTCGGCGGCGTGCGCCAGCGCGGCGGCCGCAGGATCGTCAGCGGCCGGCGGCGGCGCACAGCGCCCGAGGTCGAGGGCGGCGCGGGCGCGGGCGCGGGGCTGGGCGAGCTCGTCGTTCGCCGGGTCCTCGATCCAATCGTAGCCCTCGGCCTGCAGCGCGGCGCGCAGCGCGGCGCGGCGCGCACGCAGCAGCGGCCGGAAGAGCATGACCTCCCGCCCCTCCGGCCACACCGGCGAGGGCCGCCAGACCCCGAGTGCGCCAAGGCTCGAACCCTCGGCCCGCATCAGCACCGCCTCGGCGAGGTCGTCGGCGGTGTGGCCGAACACAACCACGCTGGCGCCCGCATCGCGGGCGGCGTTGGCGATCAGGGCGTGGCGGACGCGGCGCGCCGCGGCCGCCAATCCGCGCGTCGGCTTGTCGCCATCCCAGGCGAGAAGGCGGAACTCGGCGCCTAGCTCAGTCGCGACCTCCGCTGAAAAGGCCGCCCAAGCGCCGCTCTGCGGCTGCAGGCCGTGGTCGACGTGCAGCGCGATCACCGGGCGGCCGCATGCCTTGGCCCAGCGCAGAGCGACGATGAGGGCGGCCAGGGAGTCGCCGCCACCCGAGAAGGCGACGGCCAGGGGCTGCGTCAGCGTCGAATCGAGCCGCGCGTCGAAGCGCTCAATGATCATTTCCGCACTTGGCTTTGATCCGCGCCGCGTCCGCCCGCGCCTTCGCCGCGCCACCCGACTTGGCATAGTGGCGATCGAATTCGCCCAGCGCCGCGCAGGCGTCGGCGGGGCGGTTCAGCTCGAGCAGCGAGAGCGAGAGCTTGACCACGGCGTCGGGCGCCCATGCGGTCTGCGGCCAGCCCTTGGTCGCGCCAATGTAGGCGGCCGCGGCTCCGGCATAGTCTTCCTGCACGTACTTGGTCTCTCCCAGCCAGTAGCGCGCCTGCGCAGCCTGCGGCGTGGATCCGTATTGGTCGACGTAGGCCTGGAACGCCGCCTGCGCGCCCGGATAGTCGCCGTCGAGGAGGAGCTGGCGGGCATGGGCGTAGGCCGTCTTCGGGTCGCCCTGATCGGCCGGCGCCGTTTGCGTTTGATCGGTGTTCGCCGCCGCGCCGTTGTCGCCGGGCGCGGGCTGCGCTGGCGGCGGGGGCGCGGCCATTGCGGCCACCGCCTTCTCGAGCTTGTCCAGCCGGTCGCTCAGCGCCGCGATCTCGGTCTTCTCGTCTTTGGCGTCGTTGCGCGCCAGGTCGAGTTGGTGGGTCAGGTCGTCGACCTGGCCGTTCACCCCGCGCAGCGACTGTTCCATGTCGTCCAGGCGGCTGCCCAGCGCGGTGACCATCGGGTCAGGCCCGGCTTCCTTGATTTCGATCGGCCGGCCGGTGGCGCGAGCCTGCAGCACGATCTCGCGCACCTCCTGCAGCTGCTTCTCCAGCCGGTCGAGACGGTCGCGCAGCGACTGGTCGACGCCCGGAGGCGCGCCCTCCTGGGCGACGACGGCCGGCGCGGCCAGGAGGGTGGCCGACAGCACGGCGAGCAGGAGCGTACGCAGCTTCATGCCGGGATGTTCACACGAAACCCTTGGCTAAACTACGGCCGACGCCTACTGCGCGCCGCCGGTGATCGCGGTGTGGGCGTTGCGGTTCTTGGCCCAGGCGTCCTCGTTGTCGCCCGGATCGATCGGCCGCGCCTTGCCGTAGGAGACGGTGGTTATGCGCGATCCGTCGACGCCGTGGTTGATCAGAAACTCTTTCACCGACTCCGCCCGACGCGCGCCCAGCCCGAAGTTGTACTCCTCGGTCCCGCGCTCATCGCAGTTGCCTTCGATGCGCACCTGCACCGCCGGATAGCGGTCGAGCCACTGGGCCTGCTTGGCGAGCGTGTCCATCCCGTCGGCGCGGATGGTGAACTGGTCGAAGTCGAAATAGACCCGATCGCCGACGTTGACGACGAAGTCCTGCGCGGAGCCGGGGACCGCCGCGGTCGGCTGTTCGGCGACCGGCTGTTGCTCCGGTGGGACGTAGGGCTGTTGCTGTTCCTGCTGCCCCTGGTTGGTCGGCGCGAGCGGCGCGGGCTTCGGCTGCGAGGCGCAGGCCGCGATCGAGAACGCCAGTCCGCCGACCAGCGCCAGTCGAACACCAACACTGACCTTGAACGTCATTTGCTTCTCCTTGCGGCCGCGTGCGTGTCGGAAGCCGATAGTGGCGCCACGGCCTTGCGATGTCCTGACAAAACCCGCCCCGCCGCTGCTGGTTTCATTGCCTCGACCTCAAGGCAACAACGGCGACCACGCCGGATCTGACGCGCCGCCGGGGAAGGCGGCCGCGCGGCTGACCTGGCCGGTCACGTCCACCGTCCACAAACGCGCGCCCTGGCCGGCCGTTTCCCGCGAGAACATGATCACCCGCCCGTTGGGCGCCCAGCTCGGACCCTCGTCGAGATAGCTGGTGGTCAGCAGTTTCTCGTCCGATCCGTCCGGGTGCATGACGCCGATGTGGAAGGTCGAGCCGGTCTGCTTGGTAAAGGCGATCAGGTCGCCCTTCGGCGACCAGACGGGCGTCGTGTACCGTCCGTCGCCGAACGAGATGCGATGCTGATCCGAGCCGTCGGCATTCATCACATAGATCTGCGGGCCTCCGGCCCGGTCGGAATTGAACACGATCTTCGTCCCATCCGGCGAGAAGCTGGCCGAGGTGTCGATCGCCTCGTCGAAGGTGACCTGGCGAACCTGGCGTGTGCGCAGATCCATGACGTCGATGTTGCTCGCTCCGTTCTTCTCGACCGAGAGCGCCACCTTGGCGCCGTCCGGCGAGAAGCGGGGAGCGAACACCATGCCCTTGAACTGGCCGAGCACCTCCTCGCGGCCGGTCTCGATGTTGAACAGGTAGATCGACGCCGCGGAATCGCGGAGCAGCATGAAGGTGATCTCCTGGTCGTTCGAGGAGAACCTGGGCGTGAACACCTGGTAGGCGCCGTCGGTGAGATAGCTAGGGTTGGCGCCGTCCTGGTCCATGATGGCGAGGCGGCGGATGCGCTTGGTCTTCGGCCCGCTCTCGGCGACGAAGACCACGCGGGTGTCGAAGTAGCCCTTCTCGCCGGTCAGCCGCTCGTAGACGGCGTCGGCGATCTTGTGCGCGAGGCGGCGCCAGTTGTCCTGGGTCGACGAGTACTGGAAGCCGAGCAGCGGCTGCTGGGCGTAGACGTCCCACAGGCGGAAGTCGACGTGCATGCGGCCGTCGGAATCCACCGTGGCCTGGCCGTCGAGCAGGGCCTGGGCGTTGATCTGCTTCCAGAGCGGGAACTGCGGCTGGACGTTCACGTCCAGCGACCGCTCGAGGAAGGTGTTCGGGTCTATCGGCTTGAACAGGCCGGAGCCCGAGAGGTCATTCTCAACCACCTGGGCGATCTCGGCGCCCTGGGCGCCATTGAAGGCGGGAATGGCGATGGGCATCGGCTGCAGCACGCCCTGGTTCACGTCGACGGTGACGTCGGCGCGCGCCAGCGCCGGCGCGAACGCGACGGCGGCGAGCAGCAGGACGATCGCGGCGGCCTGGCGCCGGAGAAGGAGCATCGACGGCCTCATCGGCTTGAGCAGTAGGTCTTCTGGTTGAAGTTCACGGTGATATTTTGACCGTAGAGCGCCGGGGGCAGGTCGGAGAAGGGCTCGCCCTCGTAGACCGCCCGCACCGCGCGCTCGGACGCCGCCTTCAACGCCGGATCGGAGGCGTTCGCCTGCGACGACGACGGCGAGCCGTCCAGCCGCCCACTCTCGGTCAGCTTGAACGTCACCTTGACCGTGACGTCGCCGCCCGGCGCGTCGCAGTTCGGATTCCACAGCCGTTGCAGCTCTCCGGCGAGCGAGGTCATGGCGGCAGCGGAGATGGCGTTCGAAACGCCCGTCGTGGTTCTGGCCTGCACCGCCTGGTTCGCGCGCGATGGCCCGCGCTGCGCTGCCGATGAATGGGCGCCGGTCGCCTGCGACTGGTGCGTCAGCGTCGCGGCAAGCGCGGTCCAGTCCTCCGACGGCGCCGGAGTCGGCTTGGCCTTTGCGGCCGGCGTGGGCTGCGGCGCGACCTTCTGCGGATGCGTTTTGGGGGAGGGCGCCGCAAGCGCCGGCGTCGGAGCCTGTTCACGCGCCGCCGGCTGCGGCGGGGCCCGCGGGACGGGCGCTTTGGTCGCGGCGGGCTGCGGCGCAGGCGCCTGCTCGGCCGGGGCGGGCGCGGGCGCTTGCGCGGCGCTGATCAGCGTCACGGGCACGACGTCGCCCATGTGGATGGTCTGCGACCACGGCCAGGCGACCAGCGCGGCGATCAGCACGGCTGCATGCAGCAGCGCCGAGGCGGCGAGCGCCGGGTAGCGGTCGGTGCGCGACGCCATCTTAAGGCCCCGCCGTGTTGGTCGGCGGCTCGAGGCCCGACGAAGGCCCGCCGGTGTCGGTGATCAGCCCGATCGAGGTGAAGCCGGACTGCGAGAGGCTGGCCATCACCTGCGCCACCACGGCGTACGGCGCGCGCCCGTCGGCGCGCACGTAGACGGGCCGCGAGAACCCGGTGTCGGCCAGAGAGCGCATCTTCGGCGCCAGCGCGTTGAACGGCGTCTCGATCGCCTGGACATAGATGGTCCCGTCGGCGCGGATGCTGATGGTCAACGGCTCGTTCTGATTGCTGATCGCGCCGGCTTCGGTCTTCGGCAACTGCACGGGCACGCCGGCGGTGAGCAGCGGGGCGGAGATCATGAAGATGATCAGGAGCACAAGCATCACATCGACCAGCGGCGTGACGTTGATCTCCGACAGCGCCCGACGGCTCCGCCCACGGCGGCGTCCGCGGCGTTGGTTGGAGGAGTCGAGCGAGAGCGGCATGGGTGGCGCTAGCCCTTCATGCGCTCGCCAAGCCGGCGCGATACCGCCGCCGACAGCTCGTCGGCGAAGCCCTCGAGCCGGCTGGTGAACTTGCCGGCGTCGGTCGAGAACTTGTTGTAGGCGATGTAGGCGGGGATAGCCGCCGCGAGGCCGACCGCCGTCGCGAGCAGGGCTTCCGCGATCGCCGGCGCCACCACCGCGAGGTTGGTGTTCTTCTCGACCGCGATCGCCTGGAAGGCGTGCATGATCCCCCAGACGGTCCCGAACAGGCCGATGAAGGGCGAGGAGGTGGCCACGATGGCCAGCGAGCCCAGGCCATCCTCCACCCGCGCGCTCTCGCGGGCGATGATGGAATCCAGCGCCCGGTCGATGCGCTGGAGCAGGAGCGCGGTCGCGGTCTCGCCGCCCCCCTTGCCGCCTTCGCGCCAGTCGCGCAGCGCCGCCTGCAGCATGCGCGGCAGGGCTTGGCGGGGATCCGGGCCTGCTTCGGCCGCGACCTCCTCCAGCGATCGGCCGGAAGCGACCTCGCGCTCGAAATGGTCGGCATGGCGGTTCAGCGCGGCGAAGCGCACCAGCTTGTCGATGATCAAGGTCCACGACCAGACCGAGGCGAGCATGAGGCCGACCAGGACGACCTTCACGACCCAATCGGCCCGCATGAAGACGGCGATGAAGGAGAAGCTCTCCGGCGTGAGCGCGCTCTGTGCGTCCATGCGAGGTGTTCTAGCTCCGGAGCCCGGCCCGGCCCAGTTGGGCGGGCAGGGTGGTGAAACTAAGGCGATTTAGGCGACAAAAGCGGCGTGAGCGCGGCGACGAGCTCGGCGGGCGGACGACGCACGCGGCCGTCCGGACCGATACAGACGACCTCGACCTCGGCCGTGGAGAGCAGGACCCCGCCGCGGAGGATCCGCTGCACGGCATGCAGTCGGACGCGCCGCCTGTGCTGGAACCGCGTGCGCACTTCCAGCGCGTCGTCGATGCGGGCGGCCTGGTGAAATGTGATCGTGATCCTGGTGACGGTGAAGGCGGCGGGATCGTCGCGGGCCAACAGGCTGGCGTGATCGACGCCGGCCAGGCGAAGGAAGTCGGAACGCCCGCGCTCGAAATAGCGGAGGTAATTGGCGTGATAGACGACGCCGGTGAGGTCGGTGTCCTCGTAGTAGACGCGCGCCGGCAGCACATGCTCGCTCCCCTCGAAGACGCCGGCGGAGGGACCCATGCGCGTCCTTACGCCTCGTCCTCGAACAGCCCGGGCTGGGCGGCCGTCGGCGAGCGGGGCGGCGGGTTCAGCCCCAGAAGCGCGTAGGCCTTGGCGCAGGCGATGCGGCCGCGCGGCGTGCGCTGGATAAAGCCCTGCTGCAGCAGGAAGGGCTCGACGACGTCCTCCACGCCGTCCCGGGCCTCGGCGATGGCGTAGGCGAGCGTCTCGACCCCGGCCGGGCCGCCGCCGTAATTGTCGATCAGGGCGCGGAGATACTTGCGGTCCAGGGCGTCGAGGCCGGCCTCGTCGACCTCGAGACGGACGAGCGCGCGGGCGGCCGCGGCGCGGTCGATGCGGTCGGCCCCCTCGGCCTCGGCGAAGTCGCGTACGCGGCGGAGCAGCCGCCCGGCCACCCTGGGCGTGCCTCGGGCGCGGGCGGCGATCTCGGCCGCGCCCTCCTCCGTCAGCGCAACGCCCAGCTTGCGCGCCGCCTGGGTCAGCACCGTCTTGAGCTCGTCTGGCGTGTAGAACTCGAGCCGGAGCGGGATGCCGAAGCGGTCGTGCAGCGGTCTCGCGAGGAGCCCCGCGCGCGTCGTCGCCGCCACGAGCGTGAAGGGCGCCAGGTCAATGCGCACCGAGCGCGCCGAGGGACCCTCGCCGATCATCAGGTCGAGCACGTGGTCCTCCATCGCCGGATAGAGGATCTCCTCGACGTTCGGGGCGAGGCGATGCACTTCGTCGATGAAAAGCACGTCGCGCGGCTCGAGGTTGGTGAGGATGGCGGCGAGGTCGCCGGCCTTGGCCAGCACCGGGCCGGAGGTGGCGCGGAAGTTCACCCCGAGCTCGCGGGCGATGATCTGCGCCAGCGTCGTTTTGCCGAGACCGGGCGGCCCGAACAACAGCACGTGGTCCAGCGCCTCGGCGCGGCCGCGCGCGGCTTCGATGAAGACGCTGAGGTTTCCCTTCGCCTGCGCCTGGCCGACGAACTCGGCCAGTGTCTGCGGCCGCATCGCCCGATCGGTGGGCTCGAACGCCTCGGCCTCGCCGGCCACCAGGCGAGTCAACGCCCGAGCTCCTGCAAGGCGGCCTTGATCACGGCCGGGATCTCGGCGTCCTCGCCGAGCCGGATGAGCGCCGCGTCGACCGCGCGCCTGGCGGTGACCTCGGCGACCTGCAGGCCCATGAGCGCGGCGACCGCTTCGCCGGCGGTGCTGGGTTCGTGCGTCGGCATGACCTGAGCGTGGAAGGCGGCGACCGATCCGTCTGCGATCGGCTTGTCCTTAAGCTCGGTGATGATGCGCTGGGCGAGCTTGGGGCCGACCCCTTGCGCGCGGCCGATCTGGGCCCGGTCGTTCCGCGCCACCGCCTGAGCGAGTTCGGCGGGGCCGAGCACGTCGAGCACGCCCAGCGCCGCTTTCGGTCCGACGCCCTGCACCGACTGCAGCGCGACGAAGGCGCGCCGCTCGTCGCGGGCGAGAAAGGCATAGAGGCGCAAGCCCCCCTGCTCCGACCACTGGGTCTCGACGTGCAGCAGCGCCTCGTCGCCGAGCGGCGGCAGGCGCGAGAGCGTGCGCGTTCCGCAGCGCAGGACGTAACCAACGCCGCCCACGTCGATCAACGCGTCCTCCTCGCCAATTTCGGCCACGAGGCCTCGCAGGCGGCCGATCACGCGGCTGCCCCCAGGCTGCGGGCGCGGCGGGCGTGCGCGTGGGCGATAGCGACGGCGAGTGCGTCGGCGGCGTCGGCGCTTGCCGGCCCGGCGGCGGGGAGCAGACGCGCGACCATGAAGGCGACCTGCGCCTTGTCGGCGCCGCCGGTTCCGACCAGCGCCTTCTTCACCACCTTGGCGGCGTATTCGGCGACGATGAGGCCGGCGCGCGCCGGGGCGATCATCGCCGCCGCCCGCGCGTGGCCGAGCTTGAGCGTCGAGGACCCGTTGGCTGTGACGAAGGTCTCCTCGACCGCCGCTTCATCGGGGACGTAGCGGGCGACCACCTCGGCGACGCCCTCGAACAGCACGAGCAGCCGCTCGGAGAGCGCCAGCGTCTCCTTGGGCGCGATCACGCCGTGGGCGACGTGGGCGAGCTTGGCCCCGTCGATCACGATCACCCCCCACCCGGTGCGCCGAAGGCCCGGATCGAGGCCGAGGATGCGAATCGCGTTCGTCATGTGTTCCGGCAACATCGCGCGCGGCGTGGCGTAGGGGAAGCGGCCGGATCGGTTAACGAGAGGTTAAGGGCAGGCTTGGCGCCCCAGACTTCTCCCGGGGGAGAAGGAGGGGCCTATTGCGCAGCAACGGGAGGATGACGGCGTACGCCGTTTCAGAGTAGCCCGAGAGGCCGTAACCCTCCCCCCCCTCGGGCCGCACGGCGCTCGGCCCCTCCCTCTGGGAGGGGTTTTGCGCCTACCCCGCGAGCGCGGCCATTTGCTCTTCGGTCAGCTCGGCGTTGGAGTAGACGTCCTGTACGTCGTCGTCGTCCTCGAGTGCTTCGAGCAGCTTCATCAGCGTGGCGGCGTCGGCGGCCGAGACGGGGGTCGTGGTCTTCGCGCGCCAGACGGCGGCGGTGGACTTCGGCGGGCCGAGCTTGGCTTCCAGCGCCTCGGCGACCGCCGAGAGGTCTTCGAAGGCCGACGTGATCAGGTGACCCTCGGCATCGCTCTCGACGTCCTCAGCTCCGGCTTCGATGGCCGCGTCCATCACCGCGTCCTCGCTCCCAGCCGAGGCTGGGTAGGCGATCTCGCCCACGCGATCGAACATGAAGGCGACCGAGCCGCTCTCGCCGAGGTTGCCGCCGTTCTTGCCGAAGATGGTGCGCACGGAGGCGGCGGCGCGGTTTCGGTTGTCGGTCAGCACCTCGACGATGATCCCGACGCCGCCAGGACCGAACCCCTCGTAGCGGATGTCCTCGAAGGAGTCGGTCTCGCCGCCGATCGCCTTCTTGATCGCGCGGTCGATGTTGTCCTTGGGCATCGACTCGGCGCGCGCGGTGGCGATGGCCAGTCGCAGGCGCGCGTTGGCCGCCGGGTCCGGCAGGCCTTGCTTGGCCGCCAGCGTGATGTCGCGCGAGAGCTTGGAGAAGATCTTCGAGCGCTTCTTGTCCTGGGCGCCCTTGCGGAACTGAATGTTCTTGAACTTGGAGTGTCCGGCCATCGTCGAGGTCTGTTCTTACAAGGCCGCGGGCTTGTAGCGCCGCGGTCAGGCCCGCGCCAGTGCCGCCGGTCCGCAATCGATACGCTCGATGCGGCCCTCGTGCAGGCGGTGGAAGGCGTCCTGCGGAGTCTCGAACAGGCGGTATTGCTCGAACGGCGCGCCGACATAGGCGCCGCGGATCGCCCGGCCGATGCTGGCGTGGGCGACGGCGATGACGCGCCGCGGGTCGGCCGACCGCTCCGCGAGCCACGCGGCCGCTCGCGCGTCGAGGTCGGCGAGGCTCTCGCCGTCGGGAGCGTAGCCGAAGACGCCGATCACCCCGGCCAAGTGCGGCCAGCGGGCCTCGACCTCCGGCCGCGTCAACCCCTCGAGCGCGCCATAGTCGGCCTCGATCAGCCTGGGCTCGATGCGTGGCTCCGGCAGGCCCATGGCCTCGGCGACGATGGCCCCAGTCTGCCGCGCGCGCCCGAGCGGGCTGGCCTCGATCGTCCAGTCGCCGGGATCGGCGGCCGCGAGCGCCGCCAACCGCGCGCCGACCGCGCGCGCCTGCGCCTGCCCGTGCTCGCTGAGCGGCGACTCGAGCCGCCCCTGAAAGCGGCCCTCGCTGTTACCGAGCGTCTCGCCATGGCGAAGCAGATAGATCATGGTCGCTCTCTAGCGTGGCGGCCGGCGCCCGTCACGGCGCCCGCGCCGGAACCGGCTGCGCCCTCAAGAGGTTGAGACGCCATGCCCGACTCCGACCCGACGGCCCCCATGGAGGTCGAGGCGCCCGTGGCGGTGCTCGAGCTCGAGCCCGCGCCGCCGCCCGCCCCGCGGCCTGTCAGCAACCTGGCGGCCTTCGCCATCGGCGCCACGGCGCTGGGCGCGCTTGCGATCGGCGCGCTTGCCATCGGAACCCTCGCCGTCGGCCGGCTCGCGATCGGCCGCGGACGGATCAAGACGCTGGAGATCGACGACCTGACCGTGCGGCGGCTCAGGGTGCTGGAGCTGCCTGAAGGCGCTCCTCAACCGCGACGTCGGGGACGGTCTGGCTGAGCCGGCCGCCGATGCGGATCGGCTCGATGCGCAGCGCCAGGCCCGTGGCGGGATCGGTTTCGACGTAGACGCCGCAGACGGTCGCCGGACCCTCGGCCGGCTGGAAGCGGCCGCCGGAGATGCGGGTGGTGAAGCGCCGGAGCGGCTCCTCCTTCTGGTTGCCGATGACGCTGTCGTAGTCGGCGCAGGCGCCGGCGTCGCTCTGGTAGGCCGCGCCCCCGTTGAGGATCTGCGCATCGGCGGTCGGCACATGGCTGTGGGTGCCGATGACCAGGCTCGCGCGCCCGTCGCAGAAGTGGCCCATGGCCATCTTCTCCGAGGTCGCCTCGGCATGCATGTCGACGACGATGGCGTCCGCCGCCTGGCCGAGCGGGCAGGCATCGAGCTCGCGGTCGACGGCGGAGAACGGATCGTCGAGCAGCGGCTCCATGTGCACGCGGCCAAGCAGGTTGATGACCAGCACGCGATGGCCGCCCTCCGTTTCGAACAGCTGGGCGCCGCGCCCTGGCGCCTGGCTGGCGGCCGGATAGTTGAGCGGGCGGATCAGCCTGGGCTCGCGCACGATGTAGGTGAGCGCCTCCCGCTGGTCCCAGGAATGGTTGCCCAGCGTCAGGCAGTCGGCGCCGGCGGCGAAAAGCTCGCGCGCGGTGGATTCGGTAATGCCGAAGCCGCCCGCCGCGTTCTCGGCGTTGACGACCACGAACTCGAGCCCTAGCCGGCGGCGCAGGTGCGGCAGATGCTCGGCCAGGCCGTCGCGACCCGAGCGGCCGACGATGTCGCCGAAGAAGGCGAAGCGCATGCGGAGTCCTTCTCGTCAAAGGCTCCGATATAGGCGATTTGCGCCGGAAATGCCCGCCCAGGGTGGCGGCGCCGCGGAACCGTGAAGGCGGATCTATCCCCTCGGACCTGGTTTACCAGGTGGGCGCCGTGTGACCAGGACCACGATCCCGGCCAGGGACAGCTCCCTTCGAGAGAATTTAAGGTCCCCGGGATTGAAAAGCCTTCGACGCGAGCCGCAGCAGACCCGCCGAGGTGGAAGGTAGGGATTGTGGGCAGTGGGCTCAAGCCACCAACCCCCTCCCAGAGGG
>Ga0209415_10001806_pt1 | contig 40398 bp, 37 predicted proteins | sample PeaSoiSIISIP2007_FD_187696 | JGI IMG/M metagenome (GOLD analysis project Ga0209415, IMG submission 187696) | Peat soil microbial communities from Weissenstadt, Germany - SII-SIP-2007 (SPAdes) (version 2) | ecosystem: Environmental > Terrestrial > Soil > Wetlands > Peat | place: Germany...
GTAGGGACGGGCAGATTCGAACTGCCGACCTGTCGCTTAGGAGGCGACCGCTCTATCCATCTGAGCTACGTCCCCATGCTCCCTTAATTGTACCCGGCAAGCCCTTTGCGGCCAATGTCGTGGCGGGTGCTCCTTTCCAGAGTTATCAGTTGTCGCGGGCAGCATGACCCAGGTCTGAAACGCATTCGCCGTCGCGCCTCGATCAGGGGCGGCCTCTGGCCGGGGCGAGAACGTCAGAAGGAAGCCACTGGCGCGAGCGTCACGGGTCCCCCTGCGGCGGCGCTCAACTGGAAGGCGAGCTGATGCCGGTGACCAGGACAGTGTCCTGCACGCCGGACCCTTCCGTCACTGTCAGCGTACTGGTGAATGTGCCGTAAGCAGTGGGCTTGAACGTGACGGTGATGGAGCAGCTTGCTCCTCCCGCCAGGACATCAACTCGGTAATCGACCGGCTGCCCTGCAAGGATACCGTCGCGATTCCGACGGAGGCGCCGCTGGTATTGGTGACGGTTACGGTCTGGGAGGGGTGATCGCCGATCGTGTATCCATTGTTGAATATCACCGCTGGCGGCGATAAGTTGAGCGCGCCCGGCAACGAGCCGTTTGAGCCTGTTCCAGTGAGCGGCACTGTTTGCGCTCCAGTCGAGAGATTGATAGTGAGGGTACCCGTGCGCGTTCCCACGGCGGTGGGTGAGAAGGTCACCGTGACTGTGCAGCTCTTGCCGGCAGCCAGAGAGGCCTTGCAAGTCGTCGTTTCTGTAAAGTCACCGGTTACGGCCACACCTTTGTTGGAGACCGAGGTTTTGCCGGTGTTGGCATTCGTGACAACTTGATGGGCGCTCTTGGTGGTGATCAGCTGCGGCGGGTACAAGAGGCTGGCTGGCGAGACCGTGACTGCCGGCGCTACCGTGGTTCCCGAACCAGTGAGACTAACCGCTTGGGCTCCCGCATCGTCCGTAATGCTGAGAGATCCAGTGGCGGAACCGGAGGCAGTTGGCGTAAATGACACAAGGATGGTGCAAGCAGCGCCTGGCGCGATGGCTGCACCACAGTTATTCGTCTGAGAAAAGGGAGGAGTGGCCGCCACGCTGGCTACCTGTACCGGTCCGGTTCCTGTGTTCATCAAAACGACGCTTTGGGCTGCGCTTGGCACGTTGACGACTTGCGCAGGGAACACGAGGTTTCCTGGAACAACGGAAGCGACAGGACTGGTTGCCAGGCCCGATAGATTGACCGTCTGCTGGATACCCAAATTGCCGGAGTTGTCGGTCACAGTGAGCGTTCCGGTCGCGGGACCGGCCACCGACGGTGCGAAGGATACCAAGACTGTGCAGCTTGTGCCTGCAATCAAAGTGGTAGCGCAATTCGTTGTGTCGGCGAATCCGTTGCTGGCCGTGATGCTGGAGAAGTTGAGCGGGCTGCCGCCGAAGTTGGTGATGTTGACAGCTTGCGGAGCGCCCGATGATCCAATGTTCTGATTGGCGAAAGTGAGGGCTGCCGGTAAAGGTGTGAGGGCAGCGTCAAACCATTGACCGTCAACGTGCCAGAAAAGTAGCCAATGAAGGTGTAATCGCACGTGGTATGACCGCCCTTACCGCCGCCTGAACAGCTTTCGACGAACGAGCCTCCGGTGAAGCTGGCGCTGATCGAGGCGCTTCCGTCTGTTGAGAGCATGGTGAGGGCGCCGCCGGAGCAACTGGTCGGAGTGGCGCCAGGGCAATCCATGTTCAAAACGCCGGGCGGCGTTGCAACGTTTGAAGTGATGGAAGGGGTCGCTGTCGTTACGCCGCCGGAGTTCGTGAAGCTGCCTTGATCGGCGTGCGCCAGGCAAGAGAAGACAGCAGCGAGGAGTAGAGGAGCAGCAGTGTGGGAGCTTATCATAGCTGGGTGCAGCCTACAATAGAATTAACGGGGATTCCCACCCTGTCCCCTCGGTTCATCACAGGTTACCCGTGGTTGCCTTCCTTGTCTAGTGCTGAGGCCGAAAGATTCTCCAAATCGGTACGCTCTGGTTCTTCGACGTAGGACTGCATGGGCACCTCGACCCAGCGGGACCCGATCGATGCCCGGTGAGATGAGGCCAGCGCCGCTCAGGGTGCGCAATCCGTACGACGAGTTGTACGAGACCGCGTTGTTTGCCAGACTGAGGGACTGCAGGGAGCAGCATGGCAGGGATTGGCGGCAAAATCAGCGAGATCCACGATCAGGGCTACTGCGTGCTTCCGGAACATTTCGCGCGGCCTTTGATTGATGCCTGCCGCGGCGCATTTTGGCCGGTTCTTCTCGCTTATCTCAATAGCCACGAGCCGAACCGCGGCCCTCATCGCCACTTTCTCCCGATGCCCTTCGATCCGCCGTGCTTTGCTCCGGACTTCTTCTTTGACGATGAGGTAACAAGTGTCGTGCGCGGCGTCATGGACGACAGGATCGTGGCCGATCAGTGGGGCTGTGACGTGCCTCTCCGTGGTTCGGATTATCAAGGCGCTCATGTCGACTATCAACGTCCGCTGTTCAGCGAGTCTCCCGATCTTTCCCTGCCCGCTTATTTGGTAGTCGTGAGCTTTGGCCTGGTCCGGATCACACCCGAGAATGGCCCGATCGAGATTTCGCCCGGTACCCACCGCATGCCAAGGCAGGAAGCACTCCGGGCACTCGAAGCGGGTGAGATCGGAATGCAGCCGGTCCCGTTGGAGATCGGTGACGTGCTGATTCGGCACCCTTGGGTGCTGCACCGCGGCTCGCCCAACAGGAGCGGCACGCCTCGTGCCCTTGCCAGCATCCGCTATGTTCGGCGCTGGTACGCCGACGGCAGCCGCGAAGTCAATTCAGTCCCCCGCGCAGCTTGGGATTCGCTGACGCCCGAGCAACAGCAGGTGATGCGATTTCCAGTTGCGGACTGATTGCGCCCGGCTGGTCGCCCCGCGTTCGCCGGCGATTGCCCTTCACGAGCCTGTCTTCGTAGGGGACGGGCATGCCCGTCCCGGCGCGCTACGTGCTCATCTTTCCTGTATCGTATTTGGCTAGCCCCTTGCGCCCGATATCTTTGCGGAAGTGCGCGCCGTCGAAGTGGATCGCTTCCAGTGCTTGATACGCGCCGCCGATTGCCGCCGCGAGATCGTCTCCACCGGCCGTGACGCCCAGGACGCGCCCGCCGGCCGTCTCGAGACCGCTGGCGCCTATGCAAGTTCCGGCTTGGAAAACTGTGGCGCCCCGGGCCTCTGCGTCCGCGATTCCAACGATCGCCTTCCCGGTTTCGTAAGCCCCCGGATAGCCCGCCGACGCCATCACCACGCACACGCTCGGGCCCGCGCGCCATTCGAGGCGCGCACCGCTCAACCGGCCTTCCGCGGCGGCCATCAGTGCAGGGACAAAATCGCAACTCATGCGGTGCATCAGCGGCTGCGTTTCCGGATCGCCCAACCGCACGTTGAACTCGAGAACTTTCGGCCCCTCCGCCGTCATCATCATCCCGGCATAGAGAAACCCGGTGAAACCGGTGGCCTCCACAGTCGGGTAAATCACGTGGTTGAGAATGTCCTCCGCCTGGCGGCCGCTGAGAATCGCGGCGTCGCAGTACGCGCCCATTCCACCGGTGTTCGGTCCGCGGTCGCCATCGAATACGGCCTTGTGATCCTGGGTGGCGGCCAGCGGCACCACGTCACGACCGTCGCACAGCGCAATGAAACTCACTTCCTCCCCGCGCAGGAATTCTTCGATCACCAGCCGGCCGCGCAATGTGCCCAGCGCTTCCTCCGCCTGCGCAAGGTCCTGAGCCACTACCACGCCTTTGCCTGCCGCCATGCCGTCGGCCTTCAACACCACCGGAAATCCGAAACGATCGACCGCTTGGCGTGCGTCCGCTGCGTTTTCCACGGTGACGAATGCCGCCGTCGGGATCTTTCTTTGTATCAAAAAGTTCTTTGCAAAAATCTTGCTGCCCTCCAGCTGGGCGGCTTCCCGGTTGGGCCCGACGATGCGCCGGCCGCGTGCGCGAAACAAATCCACCACTCCAGCCACCAGAGGAGCCTCCGGTCCGATCACTGTCAAATCCGCGTCAATGGTTTCCGCTGCCGCCAGCAACTCCGAAGGGTCGACGCCCTTCACCTGCAGGCATTGCGCGATGCCCGCCATGCCCGGGTTACCTGGCGCCGCGAACACATCGGTCCCCGGCGACTGCGCCAGCTTCCACACCAGCGCGTGCTCCCTGCCTCCACCGCCGATTACCAGAACTTTCATCTTGATTGCACCATTAGAATGGTATCAATGCGCGAACGCTACGACGTCGTTGTCATCGGCGCCGGTCACGCCGGGTGTGAAGCCGCCCGCGCCGCCGCGCGAATGGGTCTGAAGACCGCCATGGTCACCATGAACCTGGACCTGATCGCGCAGATGTCGTGCAACCCGGCCATCGGCGGCATCGCCAAGGGTCACCTGGTGCGCGAAGTTGACGCTCTCGGTGGAGTGATGGGCGAAGTGGCAGACGCGGTCGGAATCCAGTTCCGGCTGCTCAATACCAGCCGCGGTCCCGCTGTATGGTCGCCGCGCGCCCAGATGGATAAGAAGGCGTACCGCGTTCGCATGCGCGAGGTGCTGGAACAGGAACCGAACCTCCGCATCAAGCAAGCCGAGGTTGCAGCTCTGACAATCGACGACGGCCGCGCCACCGGTGTCGCGCTGCGTGATGGCCGCAATCTCGAGTGCGGCGCCGTGGTCGTCACCACCGGGACCTTTCTGAATGGGCTGGCGCATGTAGGCGAAGCCCGCTACAGTTGCGGCCGCAACGGCGAGGCGCCCTCACAATTGTTGGCAGAGCAGTTGCGTACGCTTGGCCTGAACTGGACTCGCCTCAAGACCGGCACACCGCCGCGCCTCGATGGCCGCAGTATCGACTGGTCGCAGTTCGAGCCCCAGCCCGGCGACGCCGAACCGACTCCATTCTCGTTTCTGACCGACCGCATCGACCGCGCCCAGATTCAATGCCACATCGGCTACACGACCGAGGAGACTCACCGCATTCTCCGCGAGGCAATTCCGCGCTCGCCGCTCTACAGCGGCCAGATTGAGGGAGTCGGCCCGCGCTACTGCCCTTCCATCGAAGACAAGATCGTCAAATTCCCGGACAAGCTGCGTCACCAGATTTTTCTAGAACCGGAAGGCCTCGACACCAACGAGGTCTACGTCAATGGCATGTCTACGAGCATGCCGATCGACGTGCAGACTGCCATGATCGCGTCGATACCAGGGCTGGAGCATGCAGAAATGATCCGGCCGGGTTACGCGATTGAGTATGATGCCATCGACCCACGCCAGTTGGCGAATACGCTTGAGGTCAAGTCCATTGCGGGCCTTTACCTCGCGGGCCAGATCAATGGAACGTCGGGCTACGAAGAGGCGGCTTGCCAGGGCCTCATCGCCGGCATGAATGCCGCGGCGGAACTCAACGGCCGCGAAGCGGTAATCGTGGGCCGCTCCGAGGGCTATACGGGAATCCTGATTGACGACCTCATCACTAAAGGCGCCGACGAGCCGTATCGCATGTTCACTTCCCGCGCTGAGTTTCGACTTCACCTCCGCATCGATAACGCCGATGCCCGTCTGACACCGAAGGGGCGGCGCGCGGGCCTGGTGACCGATGCGCGCTGGGACGCCTTCCAGCGCAAACGGAAACAGTATGAGTTGCTGAAACAGGCGCTGGAGAGCCACCGCAACGGGCAGTGGCTGAAGCGTCCCGAAGCGCGGATCGCCGAAATCTCGGGTTGGATTCGCGAGGTGCTGGGTGAAGACGCGATACCCGCGATGCTGACCACCGTCGAGACCGAAACCAAGTACAGCGGCTATATCGGTCAGCAGGAGCGTCAAATGGAGCGCCTGAAGGATGCCGAGCGCCGACCCATCCCGCCTGACTTCGGCTTCGATGGCATTCCGGGCCTGTCCCGCGAAGTTCGCGACAAGCTGAATCGGGTCCGCCCCGGAACTCTCGGCCAAGCCGCTCGCATTCCGGGTGTCACGCCTGCCGCCATAGCAGTCCTCGATGTCTACCTCGGTCTCAGCCGTGTTTCGTGACTTGCTTCGCGACCGCCTGCGCGGCGTCGCGGAGCTGACGGACGCCCAGGCCGAGGCGCTCGAATCCCATTACAATCTGTTGGTTCACTGGAACCGCACGCTCAATCTCACCGCAATTCGAGAGCTGCCTGAGGTGATCGAACGCCATTACTGTGAGTCCATCTTTCTGGCGGCGCGCTTGCCCGCAGGGCCGCTGCGCATCGTCGATGTGGGCTCGGGTGCGGGGTTTCCGGGTCTTCCAGTCGCTGTTTATCGCCCCGACTGCATCTTGACCTTGGTTGAATCACATCAGCGCAAGGCAGTGTTTCTAAAGGAGGCAACGCGCAGCCTGACGAATGTGCGGGTGGCTGCGCGTCGCGCCGAGGACGTGGATGATGAGTTCGACTTGGCGATCTCCCGCGCCGTGAGCTATCGCGATCTGGCCGCCAGCCTAAAGGTTCTGGCACCTGCCGCCGATCTGTTAACTGGGGCGGAGAATCCACCCCTTGATGCGGGCTTCGTGTGGGAGCCGCCCATTCCGTTGCCGTGGGGAGAGTACCGTTATCTTCGAACGGGGCGCCGGGCTTAGGCAGTTGGGCGTGTTCGGGCGTCCTTCGTGTTTCACGTGAAACACCGGGGGGCCGGTTTCACGTGAAACAGGCGAATGTGATCGAAGCAGCCTCAGCCGATCAAGCTTCGTGTTAGTATGGCCGCTTGAGCCGGGTATTTGCAATCGCAAATCAAAAAGGCGGCGTCGGCAAGACCACTACCGCCATCAATCTCGCCGCTGCGTTGGCAGCGAATGACCTCAAAATCCTGGTCATTGACTCTGACCCTCAAGGCAATGCCACCAGCGGTCTCGGCGTAGCCAAGGATCCGAATCGCCCAAGCCTCTATCACGTTATTTTGGAGGATGCCTCTCCGGGCGAGGCGACTGTCGCAACGGCCTTCGAGGGCCTGTACGTCATTTCCGCCGACAAGAACCTCGTTGGCGCCAATCTGGAGTTGGTGGACGTCCCGAACCGCGAGTTTCGCCTGCGGGAACGCATTCAGAGCATCCGCGACCAATACGATTTCATCCTGATCGATTGCCCGCCCGCACTCGATCTGCTCACTCTCAACGCCCTGATTGCGGCGGATTCCGTTCTGGTTCCCATCCAATGTGAGTTCTTCGCGTTGGAAGGTGTTTCAGAACTCATGGATACTATTGATCGAATCCGCGAGGCCTTCCAGCATCCCCTGCGGGTAGAGGGCATACTGCTCACGATGTATGACGACCGCACGAACCTGACCCGCCAGGTCGCGGCCGATCTCAGAGAGTTCTTTCAAGACGAGGTGTTCGACACCATCGTTCCCCGCAGCGTTCGCTTGGCTGAAGCGCCCAGTTTCGGCAAACCGATTCTTGCCTACGATCCCCGCTCCAAGGGCGCCGAAAGCTACATCAGGCTGGCCAAAGAGATCCTCGACAATGAACAAAGCAGACAATCCTCGCAAGGCGCTCGGTAGGGGCCTGGGCGCCCTGCTGCCCACCCGCCCGACGCACCAACCTGCTCCTCCGCCGGCACCAACCGAGGAAACAGCGCTCAGCATCGCGATCGACAGCATCGATCCCAACCCGCTGCAGCCGCGGCGCATGTTTCAGAGTGAGCGCCTGTCCGAACTCGCGCAATCCATCCGCGCCAACGGCATCATCCAGCCGCTGGTGGTCCGCAGGTCTGGTGAACGCTACCAACTGGTCGCCGGCGAGCGCCGGTGGCGTGCTGCCAAACTGGCGGGCAGTCAATCAGTCCCGGTCGTAGTTCGCGAGATCCCCGATGACCGCCTGCTCGAAATCACCCTGGTCGAGAACATCCAGCGCGAGGACCTGAACCCGATCGAAACAGCCGTTGCCTTTGACCGGCTGGGCCGCGAGCTGCTCTTAAACCCCGATCAGATCGGACAGCGGACGGGCAAAGACCGCACAACCATCACTAACTTCTTACGCCTGCTGCAACTCCCGGCCGATATCCAGCAACTGGTTGCCGAGCGCCGCTTGTCTGCCGGCCACGCGCGCTGCCTCTGTTCGCTTCCCAACGTCGAGCTCCAACGGGAGGTAGCCGAAAAGGCTGTCGCGCAGGGATGGTCGGTGCGCCAGACCGAGCGGACCACCCAGCGCATGCTGGAAGGCCGCAAGCCTAAACACCTTGATGAGCTCGAAACCGATCCCAACGTGAAGGCTGCCATTCAGGAGTTGGAGCGCGTCCTGGGCACAAAGGTCCGAATCGTCGAGAAGGCCCGGCAGAAAGGCCGCATCGAAATCGAATACTATTCTCCCGAAGACCTGGACCGCATCTACACCGTGATTGTCAGTCCGGCCTCCTGATCCCAGTTCGGGTCGGATCATCTTCTGCGGAATTCAAGTGACAGCCTGTTGGCTGAGGTGTCTCCGGCCCGCCATGCTATGGTCAAAGAATCATGCACGAGGATAAGGAAACAGGCACCCAAAGCGGCGGCCGCCGCTACGTGCGGGTGCGGCGTGTGGATGAATGCCAGACCCTCGACGAGTTGTTTACCCATTGTCTGCCCGCATTCGGCGGCGCATTTCTGCGGCGTATCTACCAGATTCTCGACCGCGCGATCGGCTTGGGCTGCCCGCTTACGCTGGCCGTTGCTGGTCCCGTCACTGTTTCTGGTCAGCACCAGACCTGGCTGATTCCACTGCTCGAAACCGGTTGGGTGGCTTACCTGAGTACCACCGACGCCGTCTGTTACCACGACGGTCACCGCAGTCTCGAAGCTTACAAATCGGGCCCCATTCACGAAGTGCCGATCGCGAGCGACGACGCCGCGTTACGGGAAGAAGGCACCATCCGGGTAACGGACATGGCCTTCGACGAAAGTGTTCTGCTCGACCAGGACCGCTTCCTGAGCGCGGTGTTGGCCCGGCCCGAGTTTCAGCGCAAGATGACGGGTACCGAGCTGCGCTACCTGCTGGGCAAATACTATGCGGCCGAGGAACAGCGTCACGCCGTCGCGGCGGGCTTACTGTCGACTTGCTGGCGGCGCGCCATCCCGATCTTTGTCGGTGCGCCCGGCGACGGCAGCGTGTTCCTGAATTCCATGAAGCTGTGGGCCATGCGGCAGGCCGGCGTGATCCCGGATTACAGCTTCGATCTCGACCTGCACGCCGAAGTCTTCGAAGCCTGCGCCTACCATCGATGGGGGCTCTTCGATCATCCGGCGCACGCGCTCGCCACAGTCATTCTGGGTGGAGGCGTTCCCAAGAACTACAATCTCCAGCCTGAGCCCGCCCTAGGCCAGGTGCTCGGTCTGCCCAACGTGCGCGGCTACCAGTTTGACGTACAGATTGTCACCGCGCCCGTAACCGATGGCTCGCTCTCTTCCTGCCCGCCCGCCGAGGCGGTCACTTGGGGCAAGGTTGACAAGGACACTTACCTCCAGACCACGGAAAGCATGCAGGCCGACTATTCGCTCATCATGCCGTTCCTGGTCAAAGCTCTGCTCGACAACCGGCGCGACTATCAGCGCCAGGTGGATGCCGAAGGCGAAGCTGCGGTCTTCGCGCGAGAGCCCAAGGCCCGCGGCTACCTCCGCTCGCCCGATGGCTATCGTTTGTTCGAAGCGCGCGGCGAACTGTGCGCCCGCCTCAATGCCGATGTCCGCCAGAATCGCGATTGGCTCCTCGGAACCCTCCACTACCCGCTGGCTTTCTGACGACGCGCGGCCGCATCGCTGCGGCGCGCGATTCTTCGCGGGCCGTTGCTTCGCGGGTCTCATTATGTTATTTATGAGTCAAGTCGGAAATCGAACCCAACGACAAAACCGCTCTCGCTGTGCCGAGTAGCGGCAGTCAATCAGATTCTCTGCATAAGGATGGCATTCAGTGGAGACTGTCAATCGTAAGCTCATTCGTCCGTCGCTGAACGAGATCAAGGAGCAGATTAGTCCACCCCGCCGCCCGGCCCTGCAACCGCAGAAGAAACCGGTCCCGCCGGACCAGACGAATGCGGAGAATTTTTACTACGTGAAGCAAATGCAGGCCAGGACTCCAATGGTCTTTGTGTTGCGCGACGGCGAAACTCTGCATGGCGTCATCGAGTGGTATGACAAGTGTTGCCTCAAGGTGAATCGCGACGGCCAACCAAACATACTGCTCTATAAACCCGCCATCAAGTACATGTACAAGGAGGGGTAGGCCGGCGCCGGCGCGTCCCTGCTAAAGCCCCGCGGCCCTTCGCCATCCGCTGTGATATCCTGAGGCCATTCAGAGGAGCTTCGATGCTGCGGCCCGCGGTTTCCTGTCTGTGTCTTTTCCTCTTCCTGGCTCCCTGCTCCATTGGCGCCCAATCCCGCCGCGCCATCCTGGTCGGAATCGATTTGTACAACCCCGGCCCGTCCGCGCGACCTCCAGCCAAGCCGGCCGCCATCGAGCGAGCCAAGGTTGAAGGTGATCCGAGCTACTGGCAATTCCTCGATCTCGCCGGCGCGGAAAACGACGTCGACCTCATGGAAGGCGTGCTGCGTAGTTTCGGTTTCAACGATTTCGTGATTCTGAAGAATCAGGATGCCACGGCCGATGCCATTCTCTCGGCACTCAAGAAGAACCTGGTAGACGACGCCCAGGCCGGGGATGTGCGCGTCTTCTATTACTCGGGCCACGGCAACCACATCAGGAATTTGGCCAGCAAGGAGACTGGCGGCGAAGACCAGACCATCGTGCCTGCCGACAATTGGCGCAACGTGCCCGATGTTCGCGACAAGGAGATCTCGCGCATTCTCTGGCAGGCTGCGCGCAAGGGCGTCATCGTCACCTTCATCGCCGACAGTTGCCACTCCGGTTCACTCAGCCGCGGCGCCTGGAACGCGCGTGGGCAGGCCCGAACCAACAGTGGCGTGCGTGGCGGCACGAAAACCCCTCTGCGCGAACCGGTGGTGAACGATCCCGCCACTATCGATCCGGAAACGCACCAGCCGATCGACCCCGAGAAACTCGGAGTGCTCACCCTGGCCGCGGCGCAGCCCACCGAAGAAGCTCTGGAAGCCGACATCGATCCTGGTGACGATCCCGCCGGCGGCCGCCACGGCGCCTTCACGTGGGCGCTGGCCCATGCATTGAAGAGCCCTAACGAGCCGATGCAACAGGTCTTCCAGCGAACCGTAGCCTCGATGCGCGCCAACGCCTCTGCGCAGTTGCCGGTGATGGGCGGTGTCGGCCGGGCGTCTCTGGGAGTTTTCGGCGACCCGGCCAACGGTGCGGGCCTGACCGTCGCCGTGCAGTCGGTGGACGGCGGCCGCATTCGCGTCCTCGGCGGGACGGCGATCGGCGTCTACCCGCACTGCACCTTCAAGAGCCTGACCAAGCCGCCGGTGGAACTCGAAATCAGCGCTTCGGATGGCATTAGCGCATCCTGGGCGCAGGTGGTCGGCAGCGGCACCGTCAAGCCCGGGGACCTGTTTGCCATCGACCACCTGGTGGTGCCGGCCTCCACCTCGCTGCGCGTCTACATCCCGAATCCGGCGCCCGCGGAGGCCCTCTCCCAGACTGCGCAGGAAATCGGCAAGTTGCGCGGCGATGCGGAAATTGAGTGGCTGGCCGATGCAACCGCCGGCCGACCCACGCACGTGATGAGCTGGACCGGCAACACGTGGCTGGTCGAACAGGATCCTGCCACTGGCCATCCCCAGGATTTGGGAGCGCGGCCCACCGCCGCGGCGGTGCGAAAACTGTTGCCTGCTCACGCCAGGCTCCTGCTGCTGCTGCCGCCCACCAGCGAACTCGCCGCCGCCATCAAGCTGGGAGAAGGCCCGTTCTCCGCCGTGCAGCCAACACGGCACGGAACCCAAAATACGCCGGCCGGGGCGCAATACTGGTTTTACGGCCGCTTGCACGGGGATGGCATCGAGTACGCCTGGCTGCTGCCCGACTCCACCGAGGAAAGCGTACGCCAGCGCGCCGGCCAGGAGAAAAAGCAATGGCCGGGCGGTTACCTCCCGCTTCCTATCCGCAGCGACTGGATCAAGCTGCCGGGCACGCCGGAGGGCATTCGGACGGCCGCGGCGGCGCTCACGGAGAAGGCGCTCCGCCTGGCGCGCATCCGGGCCTGGTTCACGCTCGACTCACCGGCCGGTGACAACTTGTTCCCTTACCACCTGGCGTTGCGAAACGTCGCTACCGGCCAGTTCGCCGAAAGCAACGACCTGCGGGAAGGGGAGAAGTTCAAGCTCTATTTGCGCGCCGATCCGAAGCAGTTGGAGCACCCGGAAAAACTCGAGCCCCGTTGGGTGTATGTGTTCGCGCTGGACCACTTTGGTGCGGGCACGCTGCTGTTTCCCGAACTCGGCCGCGGCAATTCAGGGAACCGACTGCCCTACACGATGGTGCATGAAGCGCCGAAATTCGAGCCGCTGATTCCGCTCAACGGAGACCAGGACTACGACTTCTCCATTTCCGAGCCGTTCGGTGTCGACAGCTATTTCCTGGTCGCGAGCAAGGAACCCATCGACAATCCCGAAGTCTTCCAATTCGATGGGCTCCGTTCTGAAGAGTCCACTCGCGGCGCGGCTGTCGGCGATCCACTGACGAATCTGCTTGCGGGCGCCAGCGCCACCACCCGTGGCGCCGCCCCCCGCAGCGTTCCTTCCCACTGGTCGATTGAAACCATGACCCTGCGCAGCGTGCCCAAGCAGTAACTGACGGGCACGAAGCGAGAGAACCACATTTTGTGGGTGTAAAACATGAAGGACGCAAAATGTTGTATATGATCGCGGCCGGGCCGAGCGTGCCCGGCCCCTACAGGGGGTGCGCCATCATGGTTTCGCTGCGGCAAAACGGAGGCGGATGTAATCCGCGGTCCAGCGGCCCTCGGTGTCGCAAAGAACCGGCCGGAGCCGCGCAGTTACTTCATCCAGAAAAGCGCCGCGTTCCTTCGGCGGCAACGCGGCGCAGAACGGATTGGCGAACGTCTCCAGCCACCCGCGCATTCCGGTCGGCAGCGGCGTAGGGCGCGGAACCAGTTGAACACTCTGCCGCACAAACCCGGCGCGCCGCAGACGGGTTTCGTACTCATCGACCATCGGGAAGTACCACGGAATCCAGGTAGCGGCGTCCCGAACGCCTCTTCGCTCGAGCGTGGCCAGCAGCGCCACGGTAATTGCGCCGACGCATGCGTGGCCGCCCAACTCGCCGACGAATCGCCCGCCACACTTCAGAGCGCGGAACGCACCCGCGACCGGCGCATCCGGATCGTCTTTGACCCAATGCAGCACCGCATTGGAGAAGACCGCGTCGAATTCATTCTCAAAGGCCAGCGATCTGGCATCTATCATCCGCGCATCCAGGCCTCGTTGGCGGGCAGCCGCGATCATATCTGGAGAACTGTCGACGCCCACCACCTGCGCACCCAGCGCGACCAGCTTTTCGGTGAGCGCTCCGTCGCCGCAGCCCAAGTCGAGAATTCGCTCGCCGGGCCGCGGATGGAGCAGGTCTAGCACCGGCTGTCCGAGCGCCGGCACGAAGTGGGCGTTGGCCGCATAACCAGCCGCATTCCAGGTTTGGGCGGGCGGGCGTTGGGAAGGCAAGGCCATGGGAAAGACTCCTCATCAAGAGTTTCGCAGATCACCGTCAACGCACTGCAGGAAGGTGGAAACCGGTTGACAGGCGGAAGCGCCTGTCCCACATACCCGCAACCGCGAGCTTCACTCTCCGGCGGCGCGTGCCGTTTCCATTACCAGGAGGCCCATTTTGGGATGCGAGGGTTCCAGATTCGGGTGGATGCCGAATTCTTCCAGCGCCTCGGTAGTGGTGGGGCCGATCGAGCCGATCAGGCACTTGCGGCCCTCCAGCATGGCGGTTTCCATCCCCAAGTCTGCCGCCACCCGCACCACGTGCTCGATCTGGACGGCGGTGGTGAACAGCGCTGCCTGGAATTCGCCCGCGGCCAGGCGGCGCGCGGCCTCCTGTAATGGGCCAATGTCTTCCGGCAGATCGTATTGATACACGCGCACCGCGGTGACTTCGGCGCCGCGCGCAACCAGCGCCGCCAGCAGCTCCGGATTCGACCGGCCATATTCCTGCACGGCGATACGGCGCCCGGTGCGGCCGGCGGTAGCGGCCAGCAGCTCGCGCCAGGTGTTCGGCTCCGGCGCCACAATCGCCGGCGTCAAGCCCATCTCGCGCAGCGCGGCTACGGGCTTGGGGCCGCGCGCCACTACCGTGACGCGGCGTAGTGCATCGGCGAAAGCGTTTTGCGAATAGCGCGTCGCCAGCAGACGGTTGATTTGGCGCGTTCCGACGCCCGTCAGCAGAATCACGGTATCGAAGTCGCCGGCGAAAAGGCGATCGGCGAAGGCGAATGTGGCGGCGTTGTTTTCGATCGGCGCTTCGCGCATCGCGGGCGCGACAAACGGCTCTCCGCCCTGTTTGCGAACCAGCTCCGCCATTTCCGCCGCGCGCCGGCTCTCAAACGCAACAACCCGCATGCCGTGGAACGACATACTGAATTATAGCCGGGGAGCAGACGGGCAATTGGGCAATACCATCGACGTTGTGGGCCAGTTGGTTTAGTATGGATGAACCGGCGCCCGGCACCGGTTGACCGTTTCCAGGCCGAGGCTTAACCCATGCCCGTCTCCGCGGAAATCGATATCGGACTGGAGACCCGCAAGAAGGCTGCGTTTGCCGACACGCCTGGCGAGCCTTTCCGGATTGCGCTGCTGGGAGATTTCAGCGGGCATGCCAGCCGCGGAGCGGCGCGCCGCGTCACCACACCGGTCACAATCGATTCCGGCAACTTCGAAGCAGTCATGAAGCTGCTCGATGTCTCCACCCGGCTCAGCATTGGCGATACGCCGATGGAGGTTTCCTTCCACTCGCTCGACCACTTTCATCCCGATGCATTGCAGCAACGGTTACCCGTGTTTCAGGCGTTCGAGCGGCTGCGCGCGCAATTGGCCGATCCAGCGACCTTCCCCGCAGCGGCAGGGTTCCTGGGAGCTCACGAGACCGGCCGGATGCCCAGCGCGGTCTCCGGCGGCGCACGTAACCACGTAGCCGGTGCATCCGCAGCGGCGCAGCCGGCGCCGGATCCGGCCGCCGCCTGGGATGAGTTCATGCGGCGGAGTGTAGCGTCGCATCTGACGCCGGGTCACGAACCAGGCCGGGACGAATGGACCGCCGCGGTGGACGCCGCCACCGGCGCGCTGATGCGCGCTTGCCTGGCCCATCCCGCTCTTCAAAGCCTGGAGTCGGCCTGGCGTTCCGCCTTCTTCCTGCTCGAACGCCTCGAAACGCGGGCAGATTTGCGGATCGAGCTGATCGACGTCGCCAAACAGGAGTTGTGGGACCTTCCGCCAGCAGGCTGGTCAGTGGCGGCGTGCCTGCACCGGTTCGCGCCCGAACCGCAGGATTGCCGGCTGCTGGCGCGGCTGGCCGCGATGGGCCGTCGCGCCCGCGGGCCGGTGCTGGCGGAAATGGATGTGCGCCTGGCCGGCTGCGCATCCATTGCGGACACGCCCAATCCCAACGATTGGCGCGCTCCGCTGGAGGAGGCCGCCGATACGGCATGGCGTTGGCTGCGCGCCGACCCGGACGCACGCTGGCTGGGTGTGGCCTTGCCGCGCTTCCTGCTCCGCCTTCCTTACGGACGTGACACGGGGGAGATCGCATCCCTTGCCTTCGAGGAGATGCCTTCACCGCCGGTGCATGAGGCCTATCTCTGGGGCAACCCGGCCGTCGCGTGCGCTTGCCTGCTGGGCCACGCCTTTCTGCAGCGCGGATGGCGCATGCGCCCCGGTCAGGTCCGCCGCCTCGACGGACTGCCGATCCACGCCTATCACTGCGATGGCGAGAGGCACATGACGCCTCCGGCGGAAGTTTGGCTCACCGAACATCGAGCCGAGCGCATTCTCGATGACGGCGCCATACCGCTGATTTCCCAGCGTGCCAGTGACAGCCTGCGCGTGCTCCGCTTCCAATCCGTCGCCGATCCGCCAGCTCCGCTGGCTGGGCCTTGGGAACGGGCGCGCTAGAAGTGCATCGAGAACGCCGGCGGGCGAATCCCGTTCAGGTTTCACTCGGGCCTCGGGCGAGGCATGCCTCGCCCCTACCAAGGACTGCACGGACGGCCCGATTCGGTCTCATGCATGTCGTGCCTGCGCTTGCACGGCTCGCGGAATACCCAGATAACCGTCCTGAGCCACCCTGGCGGCGCGTTCGCGGTAGGCGGCGGGATCTGGGGGCGCCCACGTGGCGAGGCCGTCCACATAGCGGTTGTACATGCAGAAGGCGGCGGCGATCAGCACCGTGTCGTGAATTTCCTGGTCGGTGGCGCCTTCGCGTCGCGCGCGCTCCACGTCCTCCGCCTGCACGTTCTTGCCGCCCGTCTGCACTTTGCCTGCGATCGCAAGCAGTGCCTTGAGCTTGGCAGATACGTTGGCGTGCTCGAAATCGCGCTTCACGTCGCGGACGAGCTGTTCATCGCCGCCAAGGTGAACGGCGGCGATCGCGCCATGCGCGGTCTGGCAGTAATAGCAGTCGTTCCGGGAGGAAACGTAGGTGGCGATCAGCTCGCGCTCGGCGGGCGTTAGTGTGCCGGGTGCGTGCAACAGCACTTCGGCAAGCTCGCAAAGCGGTTCGGCGGTTTCGGGGCGAAATGCAAAGAGCCCGCGGATACCGGGCAATTCCTCGGAAAGTCGGATGTGAGACATGGCTTGGTTTCCTAGCTCGCGGCCGGCGCAGCGGCGGCGGCTCCCGGGATTGAATTCACGTAACCCTCCCGAGCCAGCCGGGCGCCCGACTCGCGGTAGGCCGCGGGTTCCTCGGGAGCCCACGTGGCGAGGCCGTCCACATAGCGGTTGTACATGCAGAAAGCCGCGGCAATCAGCACCGTGTCGTGAACTTCCTGGTCGGTGGCGCCTTTTCGCCGCGCGCGCTCGATATCTTCGGGGAGGACACTTTTCCCGCCACGCTGCACCTTGGCGGCGATTGCCAGCAGGGCTTTGAGTTTCTCCGAAATGGCGGCGCGCTCGGCGCCATGTTTGACGTCGAGGACAAGCTGCTCATTTCCGCCGAGGTGGTAAGCGGCGACGGCGCCGTGAATCGTCTGGCAGAAGTGACAGTCATTTTGCGAAGAAACATAGGTGGCGATCAGTTCCCGCTCTCCGGGCGTGAGCGTATTGGGACCGCGCAGCAAGATCTCCGCCAATTCGTTCAGCGGTTTTGCGGTTTCCGGCCGGTACGCCATCGGACCGACGATTCCGGGCAATCCTTCGGGCAGCTTGATATATGGCATCGTGCACGCCTTCCTCCAGCTCCGCGGGAAGCTGGTGTAATGCCCGAAGAATAAGAGGAAAGGGGAGCTCCGGTCAATAACATACAACTACTAAGGCAAGTCGAAGCGCCATGCCACTTAGTTTTTCTGCCTTCGCCGGATGACAAAGAAAAAGAACCGGCGGCAAAAGACCGCCGGCGCTACGAAGAAACGTCGCGAACGCCGGCGGTCTATCAGGCAGGCTGACAATCCGGGCCTGGCGCGCTATACTGGGAAGGTATTGACGAACCAAGGGAGTGGGCGAAAGCCCACTTTTTTGTTGGCGATCGACGATTTTAAGGGAAATGCGGGACGACGTGGCATCCAAGATCGAAGCAATCGCTGCGCGTGTGGCGGCCTCCGAGGGTATGGAAGTCGTCGAGGTCGCAGTGAAGGGCGGCGGTGCGAGCCGTCTCGTTCGCATTTCCATCGACAAACCACAGGGCGTTACCCACGGCGATTGCGAGCTGGTTTCGCAGCAGGTGGGCACGATTCTGGATGTCGAAGACGTGGTGCCGGGCGGCCGCTACACACTGGAGGTCAGTTCTCCCGGAGTTGAGCGCAAACTCGCCAAACCAGGCGACTTTGTGCGCTTCCAGGGCAAGAAGATCAAAGTAGTGTTGCGTCAGCCGGTGGAGGGACGCCGCAACTGGGAAGGCACGCTGGCCGGTTTTGAGGATGGCCGCGTGACGCTGGAGACCGGCGGCCAGACACCCCTGCGGGTTGCCCTGGACGAGATCCAGAAGGCCAACCTGAAGTTCGAGTGGTAAGCCCGCCGGAGACCAAGAACCAGCGAAATTTCTAACGCAACGACGAGGGCACTTTGGAAACCATCTTTCAATCCATCGAAATCCTGAGCAAGGAAAAGGGCATCGATCCGCAGATCGTCTTCGACGCTGTAAAGGACGCTATGCTGATCGCCGCCCGCAAACACTACCGCACCAACGAAGACTACCTGGCGGAAATGGATCCGAAGACCGGCGCCATCCAGCTTTTCGCCCTAAAGAAAGCCGTTGAGGTGGTGGAAGACCCCGTCCACGAAATGACAATGGCCGAGGCGCGGCGCATCCTGCCCGATGCCGAGGCCGGCTCCGAAATCCGCATCCCGAAAAACACCGAGTCGCTGGGCCGCATCTCCGCCCAGACCGCCAAGCAGGTGATCTTCCAGAAGGTGCGCGAAGCCGAACGCGAAACGGTCTACAACGAGTACTCCGGGCGCGCCGGCGAGCTGGTGAACTGCACGGTGAAGCGGGTGGAAGGCCCGGAGTACGTGCTCGATCTCGGCAAGACGGAAGCCAAGCTGACCAAGAAGGAGCAGTCGCGCCTGGAAAGCTATTCGGTGGGCGACCGCGTGCGCTGTGTGATCCGTCTGGTGGATAAGGCCAGCAAGGGACCGGGGGTGCTGGTGTCACGCGCCGCGCCCGAGCTGGTGATGCGCCTGTTCGAGCAGGAAGTCCCGGAAATCTACGACGGTACGGTAACCATCAAGGGTTGCGCGCGGGAGTCCGGCGAGCGCACAAAAATCGCCGTGCAGAGCCGGGACCGCGACGTGGATAGCGTAGGCGCGTGCGTCGGCATGAAGGGGATGCGCGTGCAGTCCATCATTCGCGAGCTGCGCGGGGAAAAGATCGACATCATCGAGTTCTCCGAGGATCCGGTGGTGTTCGCCACGCATGCGCTGAGTCCCGCCAAGGTGAGCAAGATCAGCATCGTCGACGCCGTCGATAAGCAGATGGAAGTGATCGTCGACGACTCCCAGCTTTCGCTCGCGATCGGCAAAAAAGGGCAGAACGTGCGCCTCGCCGCCAAGCTGCTCGGCTGGAAGATCGACATCAAGAGCGAAGAAGAAAAGCGGCAGGAAGTGGAGACGCAGATGGCCGCCATGGTGGCGCCGGGCGCGCCGGTCTCTGTGCTGATCGATTACGGCCTGGCGGAAAAAACCGTCGAGAAGTTGCTCGAGGCCGGCATCGGCACCATCGAGAAGCTGGGCGGCATGACGCCGGAACAGCTCGAAGAAATTGAGGGCATCGGTCCGCGCGGCGTGGAGAAGATCTTCGAATGTGTCAACGCCTACTACGCCCAGTTCGAACAGCCGGTGGAAGCGAGCGCAGCCGAGCCGGCCGCCGAGGAAGCCACCGCCGAACCAGCAGCGCCAGAAGCCGCCGCCGAAGCGGAGCCGGCAATGCCAGCGGAAGTGGAGTTGGCCGCCGAACCCGAAGCGGCGGAGCCAACTGAGGCCGGGCCGGCTGAGGCTCAGCCGGAGGCTGCAGCGGAAGCGGCGGAATCAGAGCATTTTGATACGATAGAGGACGCGGGTTCCCCCACTCACAATCAGCCAGGAGCGGGCCCTGAGGCCGGCCCCGGCGATGCCGGGGAGGGTGCCCCGGAGAATCATGGTGGTTGAGGTGCGTCCGAAACGGTAAGAGCCGGTTGCTTTTTTCTATGAAGAAGATTCGAATCAACGAGCTGGCACGGGAGCTGGAAGTCAAGGCCCACGAGATCCTGGATCGGCTGCCCGAACTGGGCGTCACCGAAAAAAAGACGCACTCCAGCTCCATCGATGAAGATGTGGCAATCAGGCTGCGCCGCTTGTTAGGCCATGAGGTTCCGGACCAGGAACCCGCGGCGGAGGAACCGGCGGCACACGCGGAGGAAGCTGCGCCCGAGGCAGTGAAAGCGCGCCCCGAAGCGGCTGCGCCCGAAGCTGCCGTGGAGCCGGGAGAAGGAAGGCCGGATGCGCCAGTGCCGGCCGGCGAGGTACGCCCGGTTTCCGGCGGCGCGCCGATTCGCCCACCGCTGGCTACCGGAAGGCCGATCCATCCGCCGATGGCGGTGCCAGGCGCCCCGTCGCCCGCAGCTCCCAGACCGGCGGCTCCGGTGCCACCCGTGGCGGTGATCGCCCCTGGCAGACCGCCGTCACTGCCGGTGAAGCCGATTCCAGGCGCCGTCAGCGCACCCCGGCCTGGCCAGATTCTGTCCGGCCCGCGCGCGCCGATGCCGGTGACCCTGCCGGAGGCGGTGCATCCCACGCCGGCCGGCCCGCGACCGTTCACGCCGGCCCCGCGCCAGCCGGCTCCGGGCGACGCTCCGCGCGGCGCTGCTCCGGGCAGCCCGGCACGGCCCCTGGCGGGCCAGCCGGCGGCTCGCCCCGTGGTGCCGCCGCGTCCCGACCTGGCGGCGAAATTGAGTGCGCCCCGTCCGGCGATGCCGGCACCGCCGTCGGCGCCGCGTCCCGGAGTTCCCCGCGCGCCGAGCGCGCCGACACCGGGTCAACCGATTTACCGCGGGCCCATCCGCCCCGGCCAGCCGATGGTGGCCCGGCAGGGACCGCGCACAGGCGCGCCCACCAGCCGTCCCGGCCCGCGTCCCCAACATCCCACCACGCCACGAGGGCCGCTGGGTCCCGGCCTGGCACCGCCGCCGGTGGACCAGCCGCGTGGCCGGTTCGACAAGCGCCCGGTGCGCCAGCAGCGCGAACGCATCGAGGAAGAAAAAACCCTGCGGCCCGCCACGCGGCGGCAGGTGTCCTCCGGGCCGCCGCCGATCAGCCGCGAAATCACTATTTCGGAGGGCATCACGCTCAAGGAACTCTCCGAGAAACTCGATATCAAGGCGGCCAGCATCATCGGCAAGCTGGTGGATCGCGGTATTTTCGCCACCATCAACCAGACGCTGGACGTCAAGCTGGCCACTGAAATAGCGCGCGATTTCGGCGCCTCTACCGCCACGGTGAGCTATGAAGAAGAGGCCATGCAGGCGGTGGAAGAGGCCGAAGAAACCAAGGACCTGGTGAGGCGCGCGCCGGTGGTGACCATCATGGGCCACGTCGACCACGGCAAGACGTCGCTGCTCGATGCCATCCGCGAAGCCAATGTGGCCGCGCGCGAGGCAGGCGGCATCACCCAGCATATCGGCGCTTACCAGGTGGAGATGAACGGCCGCAAGATCGTCTTCATCGATACGCCTGGCCACGAAGCCTTCACCCGCATGCGCGCCCGCGGCGCCAAAGTTACCGACATCGTCATCCTGGTGGTGGCGGCCGACGACGGCGTCATGCCGCAGACGCTCGAAGCGATCGATCACGCCAAGGCGGCGGGCGTGCCGATCATCGTAGCCATCAACAAGATCGATAAGCCGGACGCGCAGCCCGAGCGCATCAAGCAGCAACTAGCCGACCGCGGCCTGCAGGCCGAGGATTGGGGCGGCGATACGGTGATGGTGCAGGTGTCCGCCAAGACCCACCAGGGCCTGGAGCTGCTGCTCGAGATGATTCTGATTGTGGCCGACATGCTGGACCTCAAGGCCAATCCGCAGCGGCCTGCCATGGGAACGGTGCTCGAAGCGCAGCTCGACCGCGGCCGCGGACCCGTAGCCACCGTGCTGGTGCGCAATGGCACGCTGAGCGTGGGCGACTTCTTCATCTGCGGCGCGGTATTCGGCAAGGTTCGCGCCATGATCAGCGATCGCGGCGCGCAAATCCGCAAGGCCGAACCCGCTACGCCGGTGGAGGTGCTGGGGCTCGGCTCGCTGCCCGAAGTCGGCGACGATTTCCAGGTGGTGACCGACACCGCCAAGGCGCAGCAGATCGTCAAGTTCCGCGACCTCAAGGATCGCGAAGCGGCGATGGCCAAATCCGCCCGCCTCACCCTGGATCAACTGCACAAGCAGATGGAAGCCGGCGAAATCAAGGAGCTGCCGATTATTCTCAAGGCCGACGTGGGCGGCTCCGCCGAAGTGCTGACGGAGGCGTTGCAGAAGCTTTCCAACGAGAAGGTGAAAGTGCGCGTGATCCTCTCCGGCGTGGGAGCCGTCAACGAGAGCGACGTGCTGCTGGCTTCGGCGTCGAACGCCGTCATCATCGGCTTCAACGTGCGCCCGGAGCGCGCCGCTTCGGCCCTGGCCGAGCGGGAAAAGGTCGACATTCGTCTGCACACCATCATTTACAACCTCACCGACGAGATCAAGGCCGCGATGAGCGGTTTGCTGGAGCCGGTGTTCCGCGAAGTCTACAAGGGCAAGGCCGAGGTGCGCGAAACCTTCCGCATTTCCAAGGTGGGCAACGTGGCCGGGTGTCTGGTGCAGGACGGCTCCATTTCGAGCCGCTCCGAAGTGCGCCTGTTGCGCGACAACGTCGTGGTGCATACCGGCAAAATCGCTTCGCTGCGCCGCTTCAAGGACGACGTGAGCGAGGTCAAGAGCGGCCAGGAATGCGGCATCACGCTGGAGAACTTCCCCGACGTCAAGCAGGGCGACGTGATCGAAGCATTCGTCACCGAGCGAGTCGCCACCGAGGTCTTTGCCTGATGCCATGGCTGCCGTCGGCGTGCTGACTCTGGAATTACGGCTGGAAAATTCCCATTCCCTCAAGGACAAGCGTCACGTGGTGGAAGGCCTGAAGGCCCGCCTCCGCGGCAAATTCAACGTGGCGGTGGCGGAAATCGATCATCAGGACTTGTGGCAGCGTGCCGCCGTGGCTGCCGTCACCGTTTCGAGCGACCACGCGCATGCCGAAAAAGTGCTGCGCTCGGTGGAAGAGGAGGCAGTGTCGCTGCTCGGCGCGGAGCTGGCCGATGCCACCGTGGAGTGGCTGGCATGAGAGAGCCGCGCGGGTTGACACACGAAAGCGTCTGTCCCACTTTGCGGCCGAAGCGTGCGCACCGGCGCGGGGCAGACCCCCTGGTCTGCGGCCGACGCCCTCGTCGGCCTTGCTTGCTTTTGACCGGCCTGGCTCTTCAAGCGAAAAGCGGGACGAGGGCGTCCCGCGCAGACCAGAGGGTCTGCCCTACGCTTTCGAACCGCCATGGATGAACGCCGCACACTTCGCGTCTCCGAAGCGCTCCGCGAGGAGCTCACCGAGATCATCGGTTTTGAAACCGAAGATCCGCGGCTGCTGGCGGTGGACGTGACCGAAGTCCACGTCAGCCAGGACGGCCGGCACGCCAACGTTCGCGTGGGGATTCGCGGCAACGAAAAGGAGCAGGACGTGTCGCTGGCCGCACTTGAACATGCCCGTGGCTTCCTTCGCCACGAGCTGGCCAGCCGCCTGAGCCTGCGCCACGTCCCCGAACTGCATTTTATGCGTGACAAGAACCAGGATGTGGAAAACCGCATCGATTTTCTTCTCAAACGAGCGAAAAAATCTCGTGCCCGGACCGAAAATTAGCCCCAAAGTCAAACAAACTGTGGTAGTTTTGTTTTTGTTGGCGGGCCTGGAGCCCGGCATCGGGGCGGACCAGCCGGAATTGTTGCGGCTGGAAAAAAGCGCCGACGCGATGGGCTCGGCGTACACGGTCGAGCTATACGGCTACGACCGGGTGAAGATGGAAGCGGCCGCCGATGCGGCTCTCGACGAGGCGCGCCGGCTGGATGATCTGCTTTCCAACTATAAACCCGAGAGCGAATGGAGCCAGGTCAACCAGCACGCGGCCGGGAAGCCGATGAAGATTTCGCCGGAGCTGTTCCAGTTGCTTTCCGCGTGCCTCGATTACAGCCGGCAAAGCGAAGGAGCGTTCGATATTACGGTGGGCCCGCTGATGAAAGTCTGGGGCTTTTACAAAGGCACCGGGCATCTGCCACATCGCCCGGAGGTGCAGGCCGCGATGGACCGCGTGGGCTATCGTCACGTCCACCTGGACGCCGCCGCGGGCACGGTCTGGTTCGACCGGCCGGGCGTGGAACTCGATCCGGGCGGTATCGGCAAGGGCTACGCTGTCGATCGGATGGTGGATGTATTGAGGCGTCAAGGGGTGACGACCGCGCTGGTAGCCGGCTCCGCCAGCAGCATTTACGGAATCGGTGCGCCGCCCGGCCATCCGGAAGGATGGGCGGTGGATATCCGCGATCCATGGAACCATTCCAGGACATTGGCGGAGGTTTTCCTCAAGGACATGTCGATGTCCACTTCGGGCAGTTACGAGAAGTTTTTCCGGGCTGAGGGCCGCATTTACGCCCACATCATGGACCCGCGTACGGGCTACCCGGCGCAGGGCACGGCGTCGGTATCGGTCGTGGCTCCGCGCACCATCGATAGCGAAGCGTGGGCCAAGCCCTATTTTGTGAATGGCCGCCAGTGGGCGGAACAGCACAAGCCAAGAGATTTTCGCGTTTACTTTTGCCAAGACAGGACGGATCAACCATGCGCGTGGCTCCAATGACCAGCCGTTTTTTGGACGCGTGCCGCCGCCGGCCGACCGACGTGCGGCCGGTCTGGTTTATGCGGCAGGCCGGCCGCTACCTGAAACAATACCGCCAGATCCGCGACAAGCACGGCATCCTGGACATCTGCAAGCGGCCGGACCTGGCCTCGACCGTCACGCTGCAGCCGGTCGAGATTCTGGACGTGGACGCCGCCATCATCTTCGCCGACCTCCTGCTGCCCGTCGAACCGATGGGCCTGAAGCTGCGCTATGAAAAAGGCGAAGGCCCGATCATCGATAATCCGGTCCGCACGTCCGACGACGTGGATTCGCTGTCTACCGCGTACACGGACGACCTCGGATACGTGGGCGAGGCGATCCAGAACACGGTGCGCGCGCTGGCTGGCCGGGTGCCGGTGATCGGCTTCGTGGGCGCGCCCTTCACCATGGCCAGCTACATGATCGAAGGCGGCGCCTCGCGCAATTTCATCCGCACCAAGAAGCTCATGTACAGCGACGAGACCATGTGGCGGCGGCTGATGGGCAAAATCGTCGACGTGCTGGCGCCGTTCGCTCACCTCCAGGTGGCGGCGGGCGCGCGCGTAATCCAGGTGTTCGATAGCTGGGTGGGAGCGCTGGGCTCGGACGACTACGTGCGTTTCGCCGCGCCCTACTCGCGCGCGCTCATCGAGCGCATCCGCTCCACCGGCGCCCCCGTGATTCACTTCGGCACCGGCGCTTCCGGCTTCTTCAAGGAACTGCACGCCGCCGGCGGCGACGTGATGGGCGTCGACTGGCGCATGAACATCGACCAGGCGTGGACGGACATCAGCTACCGCTCGGCCATTCAGGGCAACCTGGATCCGGTGGCCTTGTTTGCGCCGCTCCACGAGCTGCGCATCAAGGTCCATGAACTGCTGAAGCGTACCGGCGCCCGGCCCGGCCACATTTTCAACCTTGGCCACGGCATTTTGCCGGAAACCCCGGTCGAAAACGTCAAGGCGGTGGTGCAGATAGTCCGCGAATTCCGTCCATGAAGCAGGGGGTCCTGCTGGCGGCGCACGGGGCGCCCGAGCGCGTCGAGGACGTGGAAGAGTACCTTGGCTATGTGCGCGGCGGCAGACCCGGTTCGCCCGCGGTATTAGCAGAAGTGCGCAGCCGCTATATCGCTATTGGCGGCGGCTCTCCGCTGCTCCGTTGGACGCGCGCGCAGGCGGAAGCCCTGGAGCGGCTGCTCGGCCTGCCGGTTTTTTTCGGCATGCGCAACTGGCATCCCTTCCTGCGCGAAACCATGGACCGCGTGCGCGTGGCCGGCATCGATCGCCTGGCGGCCGTCTGCCTGGCTCCGCAGTTTTCCGAACTGAGCGTCGGCCTCTACGTGCGGCGCGCGCGCGAAGCTGCCGCCGAGGCCGACGTGATGGCGGAGATTGTCTGGGCCACCAGCTATCACACCGAACCGCTGCTGATCGAAGCTTACGCCGAACGGTTGCGGCCGGTGCTGCCGGCGGAGAGGATTCTCTTCACCGCCCACTCCCTGCCGGAACAGGCGCCGGCCGCGGACGATCCGTATGACGCCGAGTGCCGCGCCACCGCCGCCGCGGTGGCCGCGAGCGCCGGCATTGCGCAATGGGATTTCGCCTACCAGAGCCAAGGGTTGACGGGCGGCCAGTGGCTCGGCCCCACCGTGGAATCCAGCCTCGACCGCTATGCGGCGGCCGGTATCCGTGAAGTGGTGCTTTGCCCGGTGGGTTTTGTCGCCGACCATGTCGAGGTCCTGTTCGATATCGACATTCTGTTTCGGGGGTACGCCGCCGAAAGAGGCATCGCATTGCGCCGGCCGGAATCGCTCAACGATTCCGCTACTTTCACCGCCGCCCTGGCCGAGGTCGCGAAGCGATGTTTCTGAAGTGTGTGGGCAAGCTAAAGCGTGCCCTACCCGAGACCCTGGTGGGGCACGCTCTGGCTTGCCATTTGTTTTCCGTTTCTTACGATGCCTGACACCGTCATTATCGGCGGCGGTATCTCCGGCCTGGCCACCGCATATTATCTGACCAAAGGCGGTGCCGCGGCTACCATCCTCGAATCGCGCCCGCGGCTGGGCGGCGTCATCGAAACGGTCAAGGTGGAAGGATGCACCATTGAGGCCGGCCCGGACAGTTTCCTTTCCGCCAAGCCGGCCGCGCTCGAACTGATCGGCGAACTCGGCCTGGCGGACCAGGTGATCGGCTCCAACGACCACCTGCGCGTCACCTTCGTGCGCCGCGACGGCCGCTTGATTCCGCTGCCGGACGGCCTGATGATGATGGTGCCGACCAAGATCCTTCCCCTGCTGGCCACCAGCCTGGTCGGCTGGCGCACCAAGGCGCGGATGGCGATGGAGCTGTTGCGCGCGCCCAAGCCCAGGGCCGGCGATCAATCCGTGGCCGAGTTCATCGAAGAGCACTACGGCGCCGAAGCCGTCGACTACCTCGCCGAGCCGCTGCTCAGTGGCGTCTACGGCGGCAATCCGGCCGCGCTCAGCGTGAGTAGCGTTCTGCCGCGCTTTGTCGAGCTGGCCAGCCGGTACGGAAGCCTCACGCGCGGCGTGCTGGCGGAACGCGCCAAGGCAGCCAAACCGGGAACCCACCGCGAGCCCGCAGCCCCGTTGTTCCGCACGCTCAAGGGCGGGCTGGGGCAGATGATCGATGCGGTCGCCGCGGCGATTCGTGACAATATCGAAGTCCACCAGGCGCGAGCCGAGACGGTTGAGCGCGTGGGCACCGGCTTCCGCGTGCGCGTGGGCGGCGATTGGCTGGAAGCGCGGCACGTGGTGGTTGCCTGCGAAGCGCACAACGCAGCGCCGCTGGTGAGCGCGGTAGACGCCCGCGTCGGCGAACTGCTGGCCACCATCCCTTACAGCTCATCGATGACGGTGGCGCTGGGTTTCGATGCGTCCGATTTCACCCGGCCGCCGATCGGCTTCGGCTTCCTGGTGCCCAAGAGGGAGCGCCAGCGCCTGGTGGCCTGCACCTGGGTGGGAACGAAGTTTTCGCACCGCGTGCCCGCCGGCACCATCGTGGCACGCTGCTTCCTTGGCGGCATGGAAGATGCGGGCGTGCTCAACGAATCGGACCCGCAGGTGCTGGCCGCGGTTACCGCCGAGCTTGCGGAAATCGCGGACGTGCGCGCGGTGCCGCGTTTCAGCCGCATTTTCCGCTGGCCGCGCTCGATGGCGCAATATACGGTGGGCCATCCGCAACGCCTGGCCGAGCTCGAAGCGCGCGCGGCGCAGGTGCCCGGCTTCTATCTCGCGGGTAATGCCTATCAGGGCATCGGCATTCCCGATTGCATCCGCATGGGGAAAGCGGCGGCGGCAAAGATCCTTAGAGGCTGAGTTCCCAGGTCCGCCCCAGCACCGGCACTCCGAAATGCTCGTGGGTGGATTCGCCGGTCATCTGGAAGCCAAGCGTCTGGTAGATGTGCTGCGCGGCCGCCAGATCGGCTTGCGTCCACAGCATGATTTTGCGGTAGCCGCTCGTGCGCGCAAACTGGATGCATTCCTCCACCAGGCGCTTGGCGATGCCCAGGCCGCGCGCTTCTGGTTCCACCAGCAGCAGCCGAAGCTGGGCGGTCCCGGCGGCGGAAGTCTTCACCAGCATCACCGAGCCCACCCGCGCGCCGTCTTTTTCGGCGATCCAGCACCGCTCGCGCGCCGCATCGAACTCGCGCAGGAACTTGGCGCAGACGTCCGCCACCAGCGCCTCAAACAGCGCACCCCATCCATATTCCTGGGCGTAGAGCGCGCCATGGCGGTGAATGATCCAGCCGATGTCGCCCGGCTGGTGAGTGCGCAGCGCGTAAGGAGGCGGTGCCGCCGCTTCCTGCGCCAGCAGCGTCTCAATGGTGCGCATGGCCTCGATCAACCGCGGCCGGTCCTCGCGCCGGAGCGGATCCAGCATGGCGGCCGATTGCCCGGCGGAGCGGCCGTCGAGCGGAGCGAACGCCTTGCGCCCTTTGGCGGTGAGCGACAGGTCGGCTTGGCGCCGGTCGTAGAGCGAAGGCGTGCGGCTCAGCAGGCCGTGCTTCTCGAAGCGCGCCAGGATGCGGCTCAGGTAGCCCGCGTCGAAATCGAGGTCGCGCGCCAGCTCGACCGCGGTCACGTCCTTGCGCTGCGCCAGTTCATACAGCACGCGCGCTTCGGTCAGCGAATACGGACTGCCCAGATAGCTCTTGCGCAGCAGACCGATTTGCCGCGTGTAGAAGCGGTTGAAGCGGCGCACCGCGGCGATCTGCGCAGGGTCGGCCGATGGCATCGAAGCACCTCGATGCCAGTGTGCCTCCATTAGTTGACTTTGTCAAGTAATACTATTTGGGCAGCGGGACGGTCATCCTGGCCTGGCCGATTTCGCCGAGCCACGAAAACTGGTAGCCGGCATCTTTGCGGGCGTGGCCGTTTGGCTTGGGGAAGTAAAGATAACCCGCCACCGGCCTAGTGATGAGACCGGTGGGCAACTGCTTGTCGGCGAGCGTCTGCTCGAGTTGATCGCGCGCGTGGTCCCTGGCTGCGGTATTGGGCGGCGGCGGAGGCGGATCGGGATAGTTGCTGACGCCGACTCCCTGGCTGGTATAGACGCCGCCGGGCCGGCCGTATGTGCCCGACTCATAACCGATGGTGGATTCGGTGCTGACGTGCACTTTGGCAGGCGTTTTGGGTTGGTCGAACGCGGGATCGGGAACCGTGGCGACCGCGACCACGTTTGGCTCAGCCGCGCGCATGGTGCTGCCGTCCGCGCCCAGGCGGAGCGCAAAGTCGCCCAACGATACGGTGACATCGCTGCCCGCCTCCGGATACAGCGCCACTTCGAACACCACGTACCCGGCTTGATCGATCCTGGCGCCGAAGATCTTCTTCGCCTGGTCGGCGGAAATCGCTGCTGCGGCTACCGCCAGTCGTCCCACGTATGCGTGCGCCGGATACTCCGACGGGGCGCTGCGCGGCGCCAGCCCGGCGCCGGCGATCGCCAGAGTTGCCGCAAGAGGCATCGACAAGATGCGCTTCATGGTCCGACCTCCGCACTTCGAGTGTCCCGAATCAGGCATGCAATTGCAATCCCCGGGGAAAGTACGGGCGCCGACGGTGGCAGGGGCGAGGCATGCCTCGCCCTCGGATCGCGCAACAAGATGTCATCGTGTAATTGCGAAATGATGTACTGAGTAACGCACCTGGCGCGGAGTGCGTTTCATATGTAGGCTGGTTGCGCTCCAAATGTCCCAAGAGACCGGGGCAAAGCGGGTACAGGCACGAATTTCGCAAAAGGCGGCGAAATTCGAGCCAGTCCCCGCTTTGCACACTACACTAAAATGAAACTGAGGCTTCGATGTTCTTCTTTCGTCTGATGGCGGCCTGTTCGCTGGCGTTGGCCTGTGCGATGGCGCAGCAGCCGGCGGCGGGCGTCGCTGCGGACCAGAGCGCGCCGGCGGGCTACACCGTGGCGCCGGGGACCAAGCTCCCGTTGAGCCTGATCAACAGCATCAGCACGAAGCGCTCCGCGGTGGGTGACACGGTCTACCTGGAGACGGCGTTTCCGGTGCTGGCCGGCGGCCGGATCGTGATTCCGGTGGGGAGTTACGTCACCGGAACCGTGACCGAAATCAAGCGGCCGCGCCGCATGAACGGGCTGGGGCAACTCTATATCCGCTTCGATTCGCTGACCTTGCCAAACGGCGTGACGCGCGATTTTCACGGCCGCGTGAACAACCTGGACGGCGACTCAAAGGGCACGGTGGACCCGGAGGGCAAGGTGACGGCCGAAAGCAATAAGGCCGGAGAAGCAGTGACAGTGGAGGAGACGGCCGGGGCCGGCGCCACCGCCGGCGGCATTGTCGGGGCTCTCTCCGGACATCCCGGTATGGGCGTGGGCCTTGGCGCGGCTGCCGGAGCCGCTGCCGGCTTAATCGGTGTGATGGCGGCGCGTCCCGACGCCATTCTGGAGCGCGGCAGCACGGTGGAAATGGTCATCGACCGGCCCATCCGTTACAACGAACAGGAATTGGACTTCGGCAATTATCAGGCGCCGCATTTCAGTAACCAGGGGCCAGCGCCGGAACCGGCCAAGAAGACCAGCGGGCTGGGCCGGCATTTCATCCTCGACTAACTCTGCGGAACAGTTGCGCAGGCTGTCAAGCCTGGTGTGTCGAGAGTCGTCTCGACACTTCTTTGCCTTGGGCGTGATTTCCAGGGCAAGCTAAAGCGTGCCCTACCAGTTGCTTCCCCTGGCGCGAAGAATCATAATAGGCAAATTCTCGTGATTGAGGCCGTCACAGCCCTTCCGCCGGCGTTTGGGCTGGCGGCGAGGGGGGAGGAATCATGCCGCGCATCGTTCGTTGTTCGCTGATTCAGGCGTCGAACCCCTCGGCCCCCGATGCGTCGCTGGAGGCCACCAAGAAAGCGATGGTCGATAAGCACGTGGTCCTCATCGCCCAGGCGGCCGCGGCGGGATCGCAGATCACGTGCCTGCAGGAGATCTTCTACGGCCCGTATTTCTGCGCAGAGCAAACCACGCGCTGGTACGATTTCACTGAGCCCGTGCCCGATGGGCCCACCATCCGGCTGATGCAGGATCTGGCGCGGCAGCACCGCATGGCCCTGATCGTACCCATTTACGAGCGCGAGCAGGAGGGCATTTACTACAACACCGCGGCCGTCATCCAGAACGACGGCGCGTTCCTCGGCAAGTATCGCAAGACGCACATCCCGCACGTCGCGCCCGGTTTTTGGGAGAAGTTTTATTTCCGGCCGGGCAACCTGGGCTATCCGGTCTTCGACCTGGGATTCGCGCGCATCGGCATCTACATCTGTTATGACCGTCATTTTCCGGAAGGCGCGCGCGCGCTGGGCCTCAACGGGGCGGAGATCGTCTTCAACCCGTCTGCCACGGTGGCGGGGTTAAGCGAGCATCTCTGGAAACTGGAGCAGCCCGCCCATGCCGTGGCCAACGGGTACTTCGTCGGCGCCATCAATCGGGTCGGGGTGGAAGCGCCGTGGAAGATCGGCGAGTTTTACGGCTCGAGCTATTTTTGCGATCCGCGCGGCCGCATCTTCGCCCAGGCCTCGCGCGACCGCGACGAGGTGCTGACCGCCGATCTGGACTTGGACATGATCGGCGAAGTGCGTAAGACCTGGCAGTTCTTCCGCGACCGCCGTCCCGACATGTATCAGGAGTTAGTGAAAGCGTAAGCGCGCCCCTGGGAGGGGGCTTCAAGATCTTATGACCAGGGACGAGATTATTCTCGCCAACAAGGAATTCCTGTTCCCCGCGGTCTTTCATTACTACAAGGAACCGCTGGTAGTGGCGCGGGCCAAGGACCAATACCTTTGGGACTCCGATGGAAACCAGTACCTGGATTTCTTCGGCGGCATCGTTACGGTGAGCGTCGGCCACTGCAACGAGCAGGTGAACGCCCAGGTGCACCGCCAGCTCGACACTCTGCAGCACGTCTCCACGCTGTTTGCCAATGAGCCGCAGGCTGCGCTGGCAAAAAAGATCGCTTCGCTCACACCCGGCGGCCGGCTCACTAAGTCGTTTTTCACCAATAGCGGGACGGAGGCCAACGAGACCGCCATTCTGGCCGCGCGCTGCTACACCGGCAACACCGAGATCGTGGCGCTGCGCCACTCGTATCATGGGCGCACGGCGATGGGCATGGCGCTCACCGGAGTGGGCTCCTGGCGGCTGGGCATTCCTTCGGCCGGCGTGGTGCACGCGCACAATGCGTATTGTTACCGTTGCCCTTTCGGCCTCACCTATCCCAATTGCGAGGTGCGTTGCGCCTCGGACATGGACGAGCTGATTCGCAGCTCGACTGGCGGCCGCGTGGCCGGATTCATCGGTGAACCGCTGCAGGGAGTAGGTGGATTTATTACGCCTCCGAAGGAATACTTCCAGGTCGTCGAGCGCATCGTCCGCAATTACGGCGGCATCTTCATCAGCGACGAAGTGCAAACCGCGTGGGGACGTACCGGTGGCAAGTGGTTCGGCATCGAACACTACGGCGTGACGCCGGACGTCATCACCAGCGCCAAGGGACTGGCCAATGGCAGCCCCATCGGCCTCACTGTCGCCAAGCCCGAGGTGGCCGATGCCGTCACCGGCCTCACTATTTCCACTTTCGGCGGCAATCCGGTGACGGCTACCGCGGCCAAAGCGGTGATCGATTTCATCGAGGAGCGCAACCTGCTGGCCAACTGTACGGAGACTGGCGCTTACTTGCGCGCCGGCCTGGAGGAGTTGAAAAACAAACACGAGCTGATCGGCGACGTTCGCGGCATGGGCCTGATGCAGGCCGTCGAGCTGGTGACGGACCGCCAGGCGAAAACGCCCGCGACCGCCGAAGCCGCGCAGGTGATGGAAGCGGCGCGCGAGAACCGGCTGATTATCGGCAAGGGAGGAATGTACGGCAACGTGCTCCGCATTTCGCCGCCGATGAACGTGGGCCGCGCGGACGTGGACCAGTTTCTGCAACTGCTGGACCGCAGCCTGGCGACATGCGAAGCCGCGGTGGCCGGAGGCGCGCGGTGACGCAAGTGCTGGCGCCGGATCACCAGCACGAGGAGCGGTTCGCCGACCTGCATCCGCCGCTCGACGGAACGTCCGCGCTCGCCGAAGCCAGCCGCTGCCTCTACTGTTACGACGCGCCGTGCACCGCCGCCTGCCCCACCCACATCGATGTGCCGCGCTTCATCAAGAAGATCTTCAGCGGCAACCTGCGCGGCTCGGCGCTCACCATTCTCGATGCCAACGTGCTCGGCCTGAGCTGCTCGCGTGTCTGTCCGGTGGATGTGTTGTGCGAAGGCGCGTGCGTGCTGCATCGCTACAACCAGAAGCCGATCGAAATCGGCCGCCTGCAGCGCCATGCACTGGATCGCTTCTATGAGAAACCGGACCCGCAATGGAGTGTGATTCGCGCGCCGGCGCGCACCGCCAGAGTGGCCTGCGTAGGCGGCGGCCCGGCGTCGCTGGCCTGCGCGGCCGAACTGCGCCGCCACGGTTTCCCGGTCGTCGTCTTCGACAATCGCCCGCTGCCCGGCGGCTTGAACACATACGGCGTGGCCCAGTACAAACTGCGGCCGGTCGACAGCCTGCGCGAGGTGGACCTGGTCCGTTCGCTGGGCGTGGAATTCCGCCAGGCCGAGGTGGGGGGCGAGTTGAGCCTGGAACAACTCGAAGCCGAGTTCGCGCTCATTTTCCTCGGGATGGGCCTGGGGGCGATGCACAGGCTGGGAATTCCGGGCGAACAATTGCGCGGCGTTATCGACGCGCTCAGCTTCATCGAGCGCTATAAGACAAACGCCGATTTCCGGCCCGGCCGCTGCGTGGTGGTGATCGGCGGCGGCAATACCGCCATTGACGCCGCCAACGCAGCGCTCCGCCTGGGCGCGGAGGAAGTTCACGTCTATTACCGCCGCTCGGAACGCGAAATGCCTGCGTTTAAAGCCGAATTCGAGCGATCCAAGAGGGAAGGCGTGCGTTTCCACTGGATGCGCCAGCCGGTGGAGATCCTCGGCGCCGACGGCCACGCTGTGTCCGTCAAGTTCGTCGAGACCTGTCTGGGCGCAGCCGATGCCGCCGGCCGGCGCAGCATCGTGCCGGTCGAGGATTCGTTTTATTACGAGGCCTGCGACCTGTTGATTCCGGCGATCGGCCAGTCGCGGCTAACCGAACTGCTCGAAACCTCACGCGCGATTTCGCTCGAAGGCGGTATGGTGGCTGTGGACCGTCCTACCGGCAGAACCAGCAATCCGTTGTACTATGCCGGCGGCGATTGCGTTAACGGCGGCCGCGAAGTGGTGGACGCGGTGGCCGACGGCAAACGCGCCGCCCTCGCCATGGCCGCGCGGCTGGAGGAGAAGCTGAATGCCTGACCTGGCCACAAGCTTCGCTGGGATTCGCTCGCCCAATCCGTTCTGGCTGGCCTCGGGACCGCCGGCCAATTGCGGCGACCAGGTGATGCGCGCCTTCGACGCCGGCTGGGGCGGCGCGGTGTGGAAAACGCTGGGCGAGCCCATCGTCAATGTTTCCTCGCGCTACTCGTCGGTCGATTGGGCCGGCCAGCGCATGATGGGACTGAATAACATCGAGCTCATCACCGACCGGCCGCTCGAAACCAACCTGCGCGAAATCGCCGAAGTGAAAAAGCGCTACCCGAAGCACGCGGTGATTGCCTCGCTGATGGTGGAATCGAAGCGCGAAGCGTGGCACGAAATCGTCAAGCGCGCCGAAGGCGCCGGCGCCGACGGCCTGGAGCTGAATTTCGGCTGCCCGCACGGCATGAGCGAGCGGGGCATGGGGGCGGCCGTCGGCCAGGTGCCGGAGTACACGTACATGATCACCGAGTGGGTGAGGGAAGTGGCGCGCACGCCGGTGCTGGTGAAGCTCACGCCCAACATCACCGATATCCGCACCGTGGCGCGGGCCGCCCGGCGCGGCGGCGCGGACGCGCTTTCGGCCATCAACACCATCAACTCCATCACCGGAATCGATCTGGACACGCTGACGCCGCGGCCGGACGTGGGCCGCGCTTCCTCGCACGGCGGCTATTGCGGCCCGGCGGTGAAGCCCATTGCGCTGCATCTGGTGGAGCAGATCGCCTCCGATGCGGAAGTGGGGCTGCCCATTTCCGGCATCGGCGGCATCGCCGGCTGGCGCGAGGCGGCCGAGTTTATGCTGCTGGGCTGCGGCACGGTGCAGGTTTGCACCGCGGTGATGCATCACGGTTACCGCATCGTGGAAGACATGATCGACGGCCTCGAGAACTGGATGGCGGAAAAGGGATTCCAGACGATCGAGGATTTCCGCGGGCTCTCGATCGCCAAAATCACCGATTGGAAACACCTGGATCTGAATTACAAGATCGTGGCGCGCATTCACGACGATTTGTGCATCGGCTGCGACCTCTGCTATATCGCGTGTTGGGACGGCGCGCACCAGTGCATCCACCGCGAGGGTTACGCCAAGCCGGAAGCCGCCGAAGCCGCCAGCCGCGCGAGCATTGCGGTTACCCCGATCGCGCGGCTCGATGCGCTTGCTACCGCGGGCGCGGGGAAGACGCCGCCGGAGAGGATTCCGCGGGTCGATGAAGCCGAGTGCGTGGGCTGCAACCTCTGCTGGCTGGTATGCCCGGTTCCGGGCTGCATCACCATGGACAGGATCGAAACCGGCCGCGCGCCGCAATCCTGGGAGCAGCGGGTAGCGGGAGGAAGGGGATAGCGTGGGGCAGGTCCCCGACCTGCCTTTTTTTCAGTTGGCAGGTTGGCAGGTCGGGGACCTGCCCCACGTGAGAGAACAACATGAGCATGCTGATTCACAACGGAACGGTGGTTACGGCTCGAGAAACCAGGCGGGCCGACGTCCGGATTGAGGGTGAACGCATCGCCGAAGTCGGCCCGGGCCTCGAGCTGCGGCCTCAGGAAGAGGTGATCGATGCGGCCGGCGCGTACGTCATCCCGGGCGGCATCGACGCCCACACCCACCTCGATATGCCTTTCGGCGGAACGGTCTCGAGCGATGATTTCGAAACCGGCACGCGGGCCGCGGCTTTTGGCGGCACCACAACCATCGTGGACTTCGCGATTCAGGCCCGCGGTACGCGCATGCGCGACGCGCTCGATACCTGGATGAAAAAGGCCGAAGGACGCGCCGCCATCGATTACGGCCTGCACATGATCGTCACCGACCTCGCCGGCGCCGGCCTGGAAGACATGGACGACATGGTGCGCGAAGGCGTGGCCAGCTTCAAGCTGTTCATGGCCTACCCCAACGTGCTGATGGTGGATGACGGCACCATTTTCAAAGCGCTTTCGCAGACGGCTAAGAACGGCGCCCTGATTTGCATGCACGCCGAGAACGGCAGCGTGATCGATGTCATCGTGGCGCGCGCCCTGGCGGAAGGCAAGACGGCGCCTATTTACCACGCGCTCACCCGCCCGCCGCGCGCCGAAGCCGAGGCCGTGCACCGCGCCATCGCGCTGGCGGAAATCGCCGGGGCGCCCGTTTACATCGTCCATCTGTCTTCCGAGGACGCGCTCAACCAGGTGCGCGAAGCGCGTGACCGCGGCGTGCCGGCTTTCGCCGAAACCTGCCCGCAATATCTCTTGCTCTCGATTGATGAACTCGCGCGCCCTGGCTTTGAGGGCGCCAAATATGTGTTTACGCCGCCGTTGCGGCCCAAGGAGCACCAGCCCAAGCTGTGGGACGGGCTGAAGGCCGATCACCTGCAAGTCGTCTCCACCGATCACTGTCCGTTCTGTTTCGAGGATCAGAAAATCCTCGGCAAGGACGATTTCACCAAGATCCCCAACGGCGGCCCGGGAATCGAGAACCGCATGCAGTTGATTTATCACCACGGGGTGAATACGGGCAAGCTCACTCTCAACCGCTTTGTCGAGATCACCTCGACCGCGCCGGCGCGCATATTTGGCATGTACCCGCGCAAGGGCGAAATCGCCGTGGGCAGCGATGCGGACCTGGTGATCTGGGATCCCGAGGCGCCGTATACCATCAGCGCCGCCACGCATCACATGCGGGTGGATTATTCGATGTACGAAGGATTCCAGGTTCGCGGCAACGCGCGCACCGTGCTTTCGCGTGGAAGGGTGGTGGTGGATGCCGGCCGGTTTTTGGGCTCCGCCGGCCGCGGCCGGTATTTGAAACGCACAGCCCACGGCGGAGCCTGGAAATGAAGGTGTGGGGCAGACCCCCCGGTCTGCGCGGGTCCCCCTGGACCCGCTCTTTGCCCGAAGAGTCTTGGGTCACCGCTGAGGCCGGCCAGGGGGCCGGCCGCAGACCTGGGGGTCTGCCCCACGTTGAGAAGCCATGACCGGCCACGATCCATCGCTTTATAACCCCGACCTGGCGCCGATTCCGCCGGAGCGGCGCACCTGGGGCGTATACAATTACGCCTCGCTGTGGGTGGCGATGTCGGTCTGCATTCCTACCTACATGCTGGCGTCGGGGTTGATCGCGGGCGGGATGAGTTGGTGGCAGGCGGTGGGTACCATTCTGCTCGGCAACCTCATCGTGCTGGCTCCCATGTTGCTCAACGCGCATGCGGGGGCGCGCTACGGCATTCCGTTTCCGGTCTTCGTGCGGGCTTCGTTCGGCGTGCGCGGCGCCAACATTCCGGCTGTGCTGCGCGCGCTGGTAGCCTGCGGCTGGTTTGGCATCCAGACCTGGATCGGCGGCCAGGCCATTTACTCCATGTTGAAGATCGTCTGGCCGGCGGCAGGGGGCATCACCGGCGGCGTCTGGGTATGCTTCTTCGCCTTTTGGGCGCTGAACATGGCGGTGATCTGGCGCGGCATCGACACCATCAAGTTCCTGGAGGGCATCGGCGCGCCCTTCATGCTGGGAATCGGCCTTCTGTTGCTTTGGTGGATCACGGGGCAGGCGGGAGGCTTCGGCCCGGTGTTGAGCGCACCGAGCAAATTCCGTTCCACCGGCGAGTTCCTGCGCTTCTTCATTCCATCGCTCACCGGAATGGTCGGCTTCTGGGCCACCGTGGCGCTGAATATTCCCGATTTCACCCGCTACGCCAAATCGCAGCGCGCCCAGATGTTGGGTCAGGCTTTGGGACTGCCCGCCGCCATGACGCTCTATTCGTTCATCGGCGTCGCTGTCACGTCGGCTTCGGTGGTGTTGTTTGGCACCGCTATCTGGGACCCGGTCGATTTGCTCGGCCGCTTCCATCAGCCGATGGTCGCGTTAGTGGCGCTGGTGGCGCTGCTCATCGCCACCCTCAACACCAACGTGGCTGCGAACGTGGTTTCGCCGTCGAACGATTTCTCCAACCTCAACCCGCGGCGCATTTCGTTCCGCACCGGCGGCATGATCACCGGAGTGGTCGGCGTGCTGATGATGCCGTGGAGGCTGTTGGGCGATTTCAGCGCGTATATTTTCGGCTGGCTGGTGGGCTATTCGGGCCTGCTCGGGCCCATCGCCGGAGTGATGATTGCGGATTACTTCGTGGTGCGGCGCACGCGGCTCAAGGTGGACGACCTGTACCGCCGCCACGGAGCCTATGAATACGATGGCGGCGTGAACTGGCGCGCGGTGGCGGCGCTGGCCACGGGCATCGCAGTGGCCCTTCTCGGGCTGGTCATCCCACCGCTGCGCTTCCTTTATGACTACGCCTGGTTTGCGGGCTTCGGCGTCGCCGCGGCCCTTTATGTTTCTTTGATGCAACGTGCGCCGGCGCCGGTGGAGCTGCCGGAATGGGAGGGAGAGGGATGATTGCCAGCGAATCCGCCGTTCAAACGCTCGGTTTTTGCGTGAACGGAGCTTGGGAAGTGCCGCCGGGCCGCGCCGCGCAGCCGGTCACCAACCCGGCCACCGGCGCGGTAGTGGCACAGGTGGCTTACGCCACGGACGCCGATGTCGACCACGCCGTTCGCGCCGCTCAGGAAGCCTTTCTCCAATGGCGCGAAGTCCCGGTGGTGGATCGCGTCCAGCCGCTCTACCGCTTCAAAGCCCTGCTCGACAAACATGCCGTCGAACTCGCTGCCACCCTCACGCGCGAAAACGGCAAAACCGCCGATGACGCTAAAGCCGAGGTCCGCCGCGCTATTCAGATGGTAGAAGTGGCTTGCGGCATGCCCAGCCTGATGATGGGCGATTCGCTCAACGACGTCGCAGGCGGGCTCGATTGTAAGACCATCCGCCAGCCGATCGGCGTGTGCGCGGGCGTCACGCCTTTCAACTTCCCGGCCATGGTGCCGATGTGGATGTACCCGTTTGCCATCGCCTGCGGCAACACGTTCGTGCTCAAGCCTTCCGAAAAAGTGCCGCTCACGCCCAGCCGCGCCGTGGAACTGTTGCACGATGCCGGCCTGCCTCCGGGCGTCCTCAACCTGGTGCATGGCGGCAAAGAGTCGGTGGATGCGCTGCTCCATCATCCGCTGGTCCGCGCCGTCTCGTTCGTCGGATCCACTCCGGTGGCCAAGTATATTTACGCCACCGCCGCCGCCGGAGGCAAGCGCGTGCAGGCGCTCGGCGGCGCCAAGAATCATCTGGTGGTGATGCCCGATGCGGACATGCCGAAGACGGTGGAGGCGATCATCGGCTCGGCGTTCGGCGCCGCGGGCGAGCGCTGCCTGGCCGGCAGCGTGCTGGTGGCGGTGGGGGATGCGGCTGCCCCGCTGCTTGATTTGTTGACCAAACGTACGCGAACTCTGGCGGTGGGCGATGGTTCGAAATCCGGCGTCGAGATGGGGCCGCTGGTCACGAGCGACCACTGGAAACGCGTGGCCGGCTACATCGAAAAAGGCGTGGCCGAAGGCGCCACGCCGCTATGCGATGGCCGCGAGTTCCAAAACGCGGCCGGCGGTTTCTTTCTCGGCCCCACCATCTTCGACCACGTCACGCCCGAAATGACCATTGCTCGGGAGGAAATCTTCGGCCCCGTTCTCTCCGTCATTCGCGTCGAGAGCCTGGAGGAGGCCATCGGCTTGGTGAACCGCTCTCCGTTCGGCAACGCCACTTCCATCTTCACCGCGAGTGGCAAGGCCGCGCGCGAATACTCCTCGCGGAGCGAGGTTGGCATGGTCGGCATCAACGTCGGCGTGGCCGCACCAATGGCCTTTTTCCCCTTCGCCGGTTGGAAGAACAGCTTCTTCGGCGATCTGCACGCCCACGGCAAGGACGCAGTCGCGTTTTACACCGAGCAGAAGGTGATCATGAGCCGGTGGTTCTGAGGCGAGGCCTGGACCATTTTGAACCGGAATTAACAAGTGATAAGAGACAACCGGTTGCAGTGTAGACGTGCGACGATTCAGCTCAGAAATGCTCCGCACTGGCCCATAAGGGCTAGTGGTCTGCGGCAAGCAGATCAACGATTATCCAACACAGCGCGGGCGCGTTTGACTTTTTCGAGAATGTCAGA
>Ga0209415_10001807_pt1 | contig 40398 bp, 38 predicted proteins | sample PeaSoiSIISIP2007_FD_187696 | JGI IMG/M metagenome (GOLD analysis project Ga0209415, IMG submission 187696) | Peat soil microbial communities from Weissenstadt, Germany - SII-SIP-2007 (SPAdes) (version 2) | ecosystem: Environmental > Terrestrial > Soil > Wetlands > Peat | place: Germany...
AGCTGCCCAGCTTCGAGCTGACGCTGTTCGAGAAGCGGATCCAGGGCGCGCTGTTCGGCGGCGGGAACCCGTTCGACACGATCCCGCAGCTGCTCGAGCTGTACCGGGCGGGGCAGCTCAAGCTCGACGAGCTGGTCACGAACCGCTACCAGCTCGAGGAGGTCAACCAGGGCTACCGGGACATGCTGGACGGCCGCAACGTCCGCGGCCTGCTCATCCACGACTCCTGACCACGGCTCTCCACGGCTTCCGGCATCTATCACGCCACACTCGCCACGGACCTCCTGAACGGGGGCATCTCGGCGGCCGGCGGGCTGGCTGACTCACGAACCCCAGAGTTCGGCGGCGGTCTGGACGACCAGGTCGAGCTTGGCGCGCTGCTGGTCGAGGGTGAGGGCGTTGCCGTCGACGGTGGAGGCGAAGCCGCACTGGGGGGACAGGCACAGCCGGTCGGCGTCCACGTACCGGGCGGCCGCCTCGACGCGGCGCTTCAGGTCGTCCTTGGACTCCAGGACCGGGGTCTTGGTGGTGACCAGGCCGAGCACGACCACCTTTCCCGCGGGTACGAAGCGCAGCGGCTCGAAGGTGCCGGACCGTTCGTCGTCGTACTCGAGGAAGTAGCCGTCGGCCTGCAGGCCCGAGAAGACGGCCTCCGCCACGAAGTCGTAGCCGCCGGAACTGAACCACGCGGAGCGGTAGTTGCCGCGGCACATGTGCACGGTCACGGTCAGGCCGCCGGGGCGGCCGGCCAGGGCCTGGTTGATGACGGCGACGTTGATCTCGTGCTGGTGCCAGGGATCGACGCCGGTCGCGGCCGCCCGCTCGCGCCAGGCGGGGTCGTTCATAAACGCGAACAGGGTGTCGTCGAACTGCAGGTAGGTGCAGCCCAGCGCGGCCAGCGCGGCGATCTCGCGGGCGTAGGCCGCGGCCAGGTCGGCGCGGAACTCGTCCTTGGCGGCGTAGCCGCTGCCGGAGATGTCGGCGCGGAAGTGGGCCATGCTGGGCGAGGGGATGGTGAGCTTGGGCACCGCGGTGGTCACCGCCGAGGCCAGGAACCGGAAATGGTCGCCGAAGATGGTCTCGGCCAGGTGCACCCGGCCGGTCACCTCGGTCCGGTGGGCCTGGTAGATCGTCTCGCTGCCGCTGCCGAACACGGGGACGGGCGTCCACCCGGCGGCGTAGCGGATGCCGCCGAGGCGCGCGATGAAGTCGGTGTGCCATTCGACGCGGCGGAACTCGCCGTCGGTGGCCGAGCGCAGCCCGGCCATCTCCTGCATCGCGACCGCGGCCCGGATCGCGTCGTCCTCGGCCTGGGTGAGCTGGTCCGCGGTGATGGTGCCGGCCGCGCGGGCGGCGCGGGCGGCCAGCAGCTCGGGCGGGCGGAGCAGGCTCCCGACGTGGTCGGCGCGGAACGGCGGCGTGGTCCGGGGGGCCATGGCTCAGAACAGGCTGTCGGGCAGGCCGAAGTGGACGCGGGCCAGATCGCCCGCGGTGGCCAGGTGCTGGGCGGCGATGTGCCCGCGGTACATGGCCACGTCGCGGTAGTAGCGCTGCAGCCGGGTGCCGCGCCTGGCCGCCGAGGACCCGGCGGCGGCGAAGATGATATCGACGGCCCGGGCGGCGAGCTGGCCGGCCTGCTGGATCATCGCGAACAGCCGCACGTCCTGCTCGCGGCTGAACGGCTCGCCGGCCTGGTCCCAGCGCTCGGCCAGTTCCATGTACCGCTCCCCCGCCTGCAGCACGATCGCCTCGGCGGCGTCGGTGAGCGCGAGCGCCTCGCCGTAGGATCGCTGGTAGTCCGGGTGGGTGTACCGGGGCACCTGGGGCGGGAAGTAGGTCAGGCGGGTCGTGATGATCTGCTCGAATTCCTCCAGCGCGGCGCGGGCCGCGCCGATCACCGGGATGACCAGGCCCGCGTGGTAGACCGCGTAGATCCGGCCGCAGTACATCGGGTTGCCGTGCAGGGCGACGCCGGGCGCCTGGGCGTCCAGATGGGTCCAGTCCCCCGGCGCGGTTCGGTGCGCGGGCACGAACACCGCGTCGGCCCGGACGCTGTTCGAGCCGCTGGAGTTCATCCCGAGCACGGCCCCGTCGCCCCAGTCGTCCAGGACCGTGACCTGCTCGCGCGGGATGACCGCGGCGATCCGGTCGGTCGTGCCGGCGACCAGGGCGTTGCCCATGAAGTGGGTGGCGTGGGCGATCCCTGAGCAGTAGTCCCAGGTGCCGCTGACCACGTACCCCCCACCCTCCTCCCCTGCCCTCTTCTTTACCGGCTCGGCGGTGCCCATGGGCGGCGGCCGGTGCGGGCAGCGGAAGTCCCCCGCCGGGCCGAAGATCGCCCGCTGGCCGTCCTCGGAGAAGTAGGCGCCGACCACGAGGGCGTGATGCGCGCCGAGGGTCAGACCCCAGCCGGTGCCGGGATCGCCGGCCGAGACGGCCAGCATGACCTGCCAGAACGTCGGCAGGCCGAACTCGTAGCCGCCGAACCGGCGGGGCTGCAGGATCCGGTAGAAGCCGGCCGCGGCGAACTGGCGGTCCAGTTCGGGGGTGTGGTGGCCGAGGCGTTCGGCCTCGTCCTGCTGGTCGCGGATGGCCGGGATCAGCGCCCGGGCCCGGCCGATGACCGTCTCCGGCGTCAGGTCCGGCTCCGGGACCGGGACCACGGCTGTGCGCACGTCCGCTTGCCCTGACACAGTGTTCAGGTTCCTGCGCCGGGGGGCGCGAGGCAAGGTGTGCCGGCCGGCCGGCCGGCGCGATTGTCCTGGGCGACATTCCCGGCTCTGGCGCATTGTGCTGCGGCCACGGGACCGCGGATCACGGCGGGCGCGTGCTTGCCGCCGGGCGCCCGGGCAGGGGACGCTGATGCTGCCCCCGCGAGCCAAAGGGCGCGGCGCCGACTGGACTGACGAGCGACGAAGGAGCGAGGAGGGAAGGAGGCGCGTCAAGAGCGCCCGGAGGCGAGCGGGAAGATACTGGCGCGGTGCGAGAAACCGAGGAGGAAAGATGGCCGAGACGGCGAGCAGCGGGGGGCACAGCGAATTCTGGCGGGATCTCAAGCCGATCGAGCAGAAGTTCCGGCCCGGCGCGCTGCCCGAGGCGTACATCGCGGACGCCGCCACCGACGACGACCGCTACTACGCACCGCTGTCGGAAACCGTCGGCACCCGGCCGCTGTGGATCTCGCCCAGCCAGAACCGGTGGTGCGACGTGCTGCTGTGCCGCGGCGCCGGGCTGGTCAACCGGCACTACCACCCGCAGCAGGTCTTCGCGTACACAATCTCCGGCACGTGGGGCTACCTGGAACACGACTGGGTCGCCACCGCGGGCGACTGGGTCTACGAGGCGCCCGGCGAGTCGCACACGCTGGTCGCGTACGAGTCCCCCGAGCCGATGAAGGTGACCTTCAACGTCACCGGGCCGCTGATCTGGCTCGACGAGAACGGCGAGGCCAACGGCACCTTCGACGTGTTCGACTACATCGCGCTGTGCCGGAACCACTACGAGAAGAACGGGATCGGCGCCGGCTACATCGACCGGCTGTTCCGCTGACCCCTGGCCCGGGGCCGGGTGCGAGGCACCAAACCCCGGGCGATCATGACCTCAGAACGTCCGGATCGCGATCTCGGCGGGGGCGGCGAGCAGGCCGGCAACCTCGTCGTCCAGGCGGCTCAGCGTGATCGACACGCCCGCCATGTCCAGGGACGTGCAGTAGTTGCCGACGTAGTTCCGCCGTACGTTGATGCCGCGCTGGGCCAGCTGCTCGTGGGCGTAGCCGTACAGCAGGTACAGCTCGCTGATCGGCGTGCCGCCCAGCCCGTTGACCATGAGGGCCACGTCGTCCCCCTGGCCGAAGGGCAGGTCGGTCACGACGGCCTCGAGCAGCTCGTCGACGATCGCGTTGGCGCTGGCCAGCTTCTCCCGGCGGCGGCCCGGTTCGCCGTGGATGCCGACGCCCATCTCCATCTCGTCGTCGCCGAGATCGAACAGCGGGGAGCCCTTGGCCGGCGGCGTGCACGAGGTCAGCGCCATGCCCATGGTCCGGGTCACGGAGTTGACCTTGTTGCCGATGCGCAGCAGCTCGTCAAGCCCGGCGCCCTGTTCGGAGGCGGCCCCGGTCGCCTTGATGACGAAGAAGTTCCCGGCCACGCCGCGCCGCCCGACCGTGTAGGTCGAGTCCTTCACCGCCACGTCGTCGTCCACGATCAGCGTGCCGATCGTGATCCCGTCCGCCTCGGCCATCTCCTGGCCCATCTCGAAGGCCATCCGGTCGCCGGTGTAGTTGTTGACGATGTGCAGCACGCCCTTGGGCGAGGCGAGCAGCTTGCTCGTCTCCAGCACGTAGTCCATCGGCGGCGCGGCGAACACGTCGCCCGGGCACGCGGCGTCGAGCATGCCCTTGCCGACGACCATGACGTGCGCGGGCTCGTGCCCGGACCCGGAACCCTGGACGATCGAGACCTTGTCGTCGCGGGGCGCGTCGACCCGCATGATGAGGTTGTATTCGGGCACGTAGCGCAGCGTGTCCGGGTTGGCCAGGGCGATGCCCTTGAGCATCTCGGGCACGAACTGCCTTGGGTCGTTGACGAACTTCTTCATGGCTAAGACCTCCAAAAGGATTGATGACTCAGGATCCGGCCTCGCGCTCGTCCCACTGGCCGGCGAGCGCCTCGAACATGACGGCGACCGCCACGGCGCCCGCGTCCAGGGTGCCGATGCTGCGCTCGCCGGTGTAGCTGGCCCGGCCGCGCATGGCTTGCATCGACCGGGTCGCCTCGGCGCGCTCGCGGGCGACGGGCGCCGCGGCGCGCAGCGCCGCCGCCGCGCTGTCTCCGGCGCCGGCCCGCTCCTCGAGCGTGTCCACCGCGGGCACCAGCGCATCCAGCAGGGTCTTGTCCCCCACGTCCGATTTCCCGCGAGCCTTGATGCCCTCGATCGCGGCGCGCAGCATCGCGATGACCTGGGCGGGCTCCAGCCGGTCGGCGGACCCGGCGGTAGAGCCCGCGCGCAGGAAGGCGGTCCCCCAGATCGGGCCCGAGGTGCCGCCGATGCGGCTGGTGATGACCACGGCGATCTTCTTGAGGAACGTGCCGATGTCGGCGCGGTCGAAGTCGTCCCAGCCGGACAGCACGAGCTCGAAGCCGCGCGCCATCGAGTAGCCGAAGTCGCCGTCGCCCACCACGGCGTCCAGCTCACCGAAGTACTTCTCGTTGTCGACCGCGACCGTCGCGATCGTGCGCACGACCGCCTCGACGTCGGCCAGGTCTGCTGCGGACATGGGTGCTCCTTAGGGAAGCAGGCAGGTGAGGTCGGCCAGGGTGATCCAGGCGCCCGGCGTGGCCCGGCTGCGGTTGGCCAGGACCGTCGTGCGCTCCCCGCCGGGATCGCCCAGCGAGGAGACGACCAGGGCGGCCTCGCTGAAATCCTCGCCGGCGGTGTAGTCGTTGACGGTGATCACGCAGGTCAGATCGGCCGCGGTGGCGGCCAGCAGGCCGTTGCGCGAGTCCTCGACCACGGCCACGCGGTCCGCGGGCAGGCCGAGCGAGCGCAGGGCCAGCAGGTAGATGTCGGGGGCCGGCTTCTTGCGCGGGACGATGTCGCCGGCGAACACGCTGACCGCCCGGGCGTGCTCCGCGCCGACCGCGTGCTCCAGGGTGGCCCGGACCGAGGGCTCGGCCGAGGTCGACGCCACCGCCACCGGCCAGCCGGCGGCCAGCGCCTCGGCCACGACGCGGGCGATGCCCGGCCGGGGCGGGACCGCGCCGGAGGCGACCAGCTCGGCGTAGATGGCGGTCTTGCGCCGGTGCCAGGCGGCCACGGCGGCCTGCTGCCCCTCGGCATCGGCCGGCAGGCCGGCCCTCGCCACGAACTCCGGCGTGAGCAGGCTGGCCATCCGTTCCTTGCCGCCGCCGATGCGGAGCTTGACGGCGTAGTCCGCCGCGCTCCAGCGGACCGGGAGACCGAACTCTTCGAACGTCTGGTTGAACGCGGGCAGGTGCCCGTAGCGCTCGGTGTCGGCCAGCACCCCATCGCAGTCGAACACCAGGGCTCTCGGGGCGCGGGCCGCGGGACCGGTCACGCACTCACCAGGCCCGGCCGACGCTGCCGAAGCGGCGCATGTGGTCGGCGGCCATGTCCTTCACCGCGGTCCGTACCGCGGTGAACAGCGACGGCGGATCCCACGTGTCGCGTTCCTCCGCGCCGCGCAGGAAGGCCAGGTTGGCCTTCATGTAGCCGACCTTGAGCGCGGTGGAGATGTTCACCTTGGCGCAGCCACGCGAGATCAGGTCGGTGAACTGGGCGTCGGTCATCCCCGTGCCGCCGTGCAGGGCGATGGGGATCGGCTCTGCCGCCACGATATCGGACACCCGCTGCATGTCGAGATGGGGCTCGGAGTGGTAGACGCCGTGCGCGTTGCCGATGGCGGGCGCGAACACGTCGATGCCGGTGGTCCGGATGAACTCCAGCGCCACCGGCAGCGATTGCCGCTGGCCCTCCTCGTCAGAGCCGATGTCGTCCTCGACGCCGGTGATGGCCTCGATCTCCCCCTCGACGTTCGCGCCGTAGGTCCGGGCCTCGGCCACGACCTCGACCGTCTGCCGCTGGTTCTCCGCCACCGGCAGCCGGGAGGCGTCGAACAGGACCGAGTTCCAGCCCTTGCGCAGGCAGCTGGTGATGACCGCGCGGTCCGGGCAGTGGTCCAGGTGCAGGCTGACCGGGACCTCGATGCCCGCGGTCAGCTCCCGCCACATGGCGTAGAGCAGGTCCAGGCCGATGGACCGGACCGTCTTGACCGAGGTCTGGATGATCACCGGGGAGCGCTGCTCGACGGCGGCGGCCAGCACCGCCTCCAGCGTCAGGTCGTTGACGACGTTGATCGCCGCGACGCCGTAGCGCTCACGGAACGCGCGGTCGACGATCTGCTTCATGGGTACGACGGGCACAAATGCGAAACTACGCAGCGCCGCGGCCGGGCGGATCAGTGAAACTACCCATCTTCGGGGGAGGACTTCCCCTACCGGGCGGCCTGCCGGAGCCGGGCCTGGCCGGCCAGCGCGGCCAGCTCGGTACGGTTGCGGGCGCCGGTCTTGCGCAGCACGGCGCCGGCGTGTTTCTCGACGGTCTTGATGGACAGCACGAGCTGCTCGGCGATGAGCTTGTCCGGCAGGCCCTGCTCCATCAGGCCGCGCACCTGGCGTTCGCGCTCGGTCAGGGCCGGCCCGGCTTCGTGGTCCCGCAGGCCGCGGTGCAGGCGCTGGAGCGCGGGGCCGGACAGGATGGCCTGGCCGCGGCCGGCCGCGATGACGGCCCGGGCGAGCTCCGGACCGTCCGCGCCGGTGTCCACGCAGCCGCGTGCGCCCGCGCGGATCGCGGTGGCGACCAGCTTCTCGTCGCCGACCTCGCACAGGCCCACCACGGCCAGCTCCGGGTGGCGGCCGAGCAGGAGGCCGGTCAGGTCCGGGCCCGCGAGGTCGCCGCCGGCCAGGCCGAGGTCGGCCAGCACCACGTCGGGCCGGAGGGCGGCGCAGGCCTCCAGCGCCTGCTCCGCGGTGGCGGCCTCGCCGATCACCTCGAGGCCCGGATCGGCGCCGGAGAGCAGCCTCGCCACCCCGGCCCGCAGCAGGGGCCGGGCCGCCGCGATGAGCACGCGCAGCCTGGGGGCGGCCTGCTCCTCACCGAGCCGGTAGGGGAACCGGGCCCGGATCCGGGTGCCCCAGCCGGCCACCGAGTCGACGTCGACCGCGGCCCCGAGCACCCGTGCGCGCTCGGTGAGGGCGCGCAGCCCGAAGCGGTCGCCCGGCCATCCGGCCTTCGGATCGAAGCCCTGCCCGTCGTCCTGGACCAGGAGCGTGACGGCGGCCGGCTCGTACATCAGGCCCAGCCGGACCGAACGGGCCCGGGCGTGCCGGACGATGTTGGTCAGCGCCTCACGCGCCACCCGCAGCACTCCGTGGGCCAGGCTGTCCTCCATCGCGGCCGACGTCCCGGCCGAGACGTACCGGACCTCGAGCCCGCCGATGCTCTGCGCCCAGGCCGCCTCCGAGCGGAGCGCCGCGTCCAGCGTCTGGCCGTTCAACGGCGAGGAGGCCAGGCCCAGCAGGGTGAGCCTGGTCTCGGCCAGGGCGTCCCGGGCGGCCGTGCTGGCCTGCTCGAGCTGGCCGGCGTCGAGGTGGACCCGGATGCTCACCAGCCGCTGGGTGAGGCTGTCGTGCACCTCCCCGAGCAGCCGGTCCCGCTCGGCCGCCGTGGCCTCGGCCCGGGCCCGCTCCTCGGCGGCCTCGTGCATCCGGGCGGTGGCCAGCGCGATCGCCGCGTGCCGGGCGAACAGCTCGAGCAGTTCGGCGTCGTCGGGCCCGAAGACCCGCCGTTCGTCGCGGCTGAACACGATGCAGGCCCCGATGATGCGCCCGCGCCACTCCAGCGGCACACCGATCACGCCGCGCAGGGCGGCACGGTCCTCGGGCACCACGTGGCCGCCGCGGACTTCGTCGTAGCGGGCGAACCAGACCGGGGCACGGCGCGCCACCACCGCTCCGGTCATCCCCTCGGTGAGCGGGAAGACCCGGCCGGACTGGCAGGCCACGCCGATGTCGGCTTCCTTGCGGTAGGTGCCGGCCGCCTCGTCCACACTGCAGATCGAGCCCGCGTGGCAGCCGAGCAGCTCGGTGCACCGGCGCAGGATCCGTTCCAGCAGGGGACGCAGCGAGAACTCACCGGCCAGGTCCTCGGCCACCGCGATCAGGCCGGCCGCGCGGGCGGCGGCGCTGTGCTGCCCCGGGGGCTGGCCCCACGGTTCGTTCGGCGGTGGCCCCGCAGGGCGGGGGTCGGCGGACACACGTCCTCCGGATCTGCGCCAGCCTGTCACAACGCTGGGCGGCTCGCTCAGTGGTCGATCCGAGCATCACCCGCGTGATGGCGTCACGTCAAGGACGACCAGCGCTTATACCACGGCACGTTCGGAATAAAGAAAAGGACCTCAGGCCACGACGGACAGGAGCGGCGCCAGCATGGTGAGGTCCTCCTCGGCGGCGGTCAGGATCACGCCGCTGACCAGCTTGCGGGCATCCCGGAGCAGGCCGGCGGCGAGTTCGGCGCCGACGGCGCGGGCGGCGCCGCGGCCGGCCCGCTCCATGGCCAGCAGGGTGTCCGGCGGGATGGTCACGCCGGGGACCTCATGGGCCAGGTAGTCCGCCTCCTCGAAGCTGCGCAGCGGGGTGACCGACAGCAGCAGCGGCGTGTCCTCGGCCTCCAGCGCCGTCACCACGCGAAGCAGCGAGTCCAGCTCGTAGACGGGCCGGCTGACCAGGAAGTGCGCGCCGGCCCGGACCTTGGCCCGGGCCCGGGCGATCTCGGCGTCCATGTCGCGCGCGCCGGGGTTGACCCGCGCGCCGATGCAGAATGAGGTGCGGGTGGTGAGCGCGAGGCCGTTGGAGTCGCGGCCCGCGTTCAGGCCGGCCAGCAGGGCGATGAGGCCGAGCGAGTCGACCTCCCAGATGCCGTCGACGGCCGGGTAGTCGCCCCGGACCGGCGGGCTGCCGGTGGTGCTGATCACGCTGCGCAGGCCGAGGGCATGCGCGCCGAGCAGGTCGGCCTGCAGGGTCATGATGGTCTTGTCCCACGTCGTCACCGTGGCGACGGTTTCCACGCCGGCGTTCTGCTGCAGGTGCAGCGCCATGTCGAGGGCGTCCAGGTGGGTGCGCGCGGTGTCCGGCGGCTGGACCGCGAACACCCCGATGCCGTGGGCCGCCAGCACGGCGGCCGCCTCGAGCGCGTCGCCGGCCCGGACCCCAGAACCGCCCGCCGGGGTGGCGATCGCGGCCGCGACGATGAACCGGCGGCTGGCCAGCTGGTCGGCGAGGGTTCCGGTGACAGAGCGGGCGGGTTCCCGGAGGGCGGCCGCCCGGACCACGGTGAGCTGGCCGGGCCGGGAGCCGCGGCGGGTGGCCGCCGAGGGGTCACCGGCGTCGGATGAGTCGCGGACCGCTCCGGCGGCGGCCCGGATGTGGGTCGGCGTCGTGCCGCAGCAGCCGCCGACCAGTGACACCCCCGCCTCGGCGAACCGGCGGATGTACCGGGCGAAGTAGCCGCCGTCGACGGCGAACTCGAAGCTGCGCGGGCCGGTCCGGCGCGGCTGCCCGGCGTTCGGCTGGGCGCTGACCGGCACCGACGCGTAGCGGACCAGATCCTCGGCCACGGTGAGCATCCGCTGCGGGCCGATGGTGCAGTTGGTGCCGAGCATGGCCACCGGCAGGCCGGACAGCACGGTGGCGACCTCGTGCGGCGTCTCCCCGCCCAGGGTGTATGCGTCGTCGGCGAAGGTGGCCTGCGCGATGACCGGGACGTCGGTCAGGTCGGCGGCCGCGCAGACCGCCTCGACCAGTTCGTCGAGGTAGCCGAACGTCTCGAGGATGAGCAGGTCGACGCCCCGGCCCGCGGTCAGCGACTGGACCTGCTCCCGGATCACCTCGGTGCGTTCGGCCGAGCCGATGCGGCGCCGCTGCGAGGCGGTGACGGCGGGCGACACCGACCCGGCCACCAGGACCTCACGCTCGCACTGGTCCTGCGCCGCGCGGGCGATCCGGACCCCGGCCCGGTTGATCTCGTCCACCTTGTCGGGGAAGCCGTGGTCGCCGAGCCAGAGCCGGTTCGCGCCGAAGGTGTTGGTCTGGATGATGTCCGCGCCGGCGTCCAGGTAGCTCTCGTGGATCGTGCTGACCAGCCCGGGGTCGGACAGGTTGAGCTCGGGCAGCGACCGGTCCAGCGCGGCGCCCGCCGCGTGCAGCATCGTGCCCATGGCTCCATCGCACACCAGGATCCGCTGACCCGGTTCGAACGCGGTCATGGCTCCTCGCCGAGCGCGTCAAAGATCTCCAGCGCCACCTGGGCGATCAGCCGGTCGGTGTAGTTGTCCAGCCGCAGCCCGGTGATCTCCTCGATCCGCTTGACCCGGTAGGCCACCGTGTTCGGATGGACGTGCAGGATGCGGGAGGCCCGCTGCGGGCTGTTGTTCTCCCGGAAGTAGCAGGCCAGCGTGGTCAGGTACTCCGACTTGTGCTCCTGCTCGTGTACGGCGAGCTTGCCCAGCACGTCGGCGGCGAACGACCTGAGCTCGGCCAGGTCGGGCACCTGGAGCAGCAGCCGCAGGATGCCGAGGTCGCCGAACGCGCTTACGGTGCCGGCCCGGCCGAGCCTGCGCAGTGTCTGGGTGGTGCGCTGGGCCTGGGCGTAGGACCGGGCGACCTCGCGCGGGTCGCGGCAGACCCCGCCGATGCCGATGACGACCCTGGCCGCCGGGAACAGCTCGGCCAGCCGGGCCAGGCAGGCGTGGGCGAGCCGGCGGGCGTCCATGGCGGCGGGCCCGCGCTCGTCCGGGGCCGCGGTCACGATCACCACCTCGGACTCGCGGGCCGAGACGATCGCGTCGGGCGCGCGGGTGGCGACGAAGTGATCGACGCTCTCCCAGATCCGCTGCCGCTGGGCCGCCGCGTCGGTGTGGTCGGCGGCGGGCGCGGGCAGGTCGAAGGCGATGGCCATGACGTTGTGGTCGCGGGCCGGATCGTAACCCAGGTGCGCGGCCCAGCGGCCGGTATCGGACTGGTCGCGGCCGCGGCCCAGCAGCAGGCCCTCCACCAGGTCGTCGCGGACCCGGCGGGCGGCCGCGGCGACCACGCGCTCGCGGCCGAGGATGACCCCGCAGATGGTGGCCGCGTGTTCGGTCACCAGCAGGCTCATGTCCTCGCCGAAGATGTTGTCGGCCGGGTCGATGGTGATCAGGTAGGACGGGACCTCGTCCCCCACGAGGATCGGGGCGACGATGACGGCGGGGATACCACCGACGTTCGGCAGGCGGAGGGCGCGCTGGCTGAGGCGGGACGCGCGGAGGACCTGCCCGAGCCTCGGGTGGACCACGTGCTCTCGCACGGCCGCGGCGGCCTTGTCGGCGCTCACGCCGGGCGCGGCCGCGGTCAGCACGTCCATGAGCTGGGTGACCACGGCCACGGTGGCGGTCATCCGGTCGGAGATGAGCTGCACCACCCCGGCCAGGTCGGCGTCCTGCAGGGCCAGGCCGGACAGGTAGCGGTAGACGGTGACGAGCTCGCGCAGGGCGGCGTTCTCGCGGTCGAGCCGGGAGCTCTCGTCTTTTCCGTCGTTTGCGCCTTTTGCGTCCCGGGCGGGCGGGGAGCCGGTCGGGGACAGCACGGGCGACCAGTCGGGCAGCGCCATGCCTTTGATCGTACGTTTCCGGCGGCTCGTGCGGCGTTGTGGCCGAGCACAAATCGTGGCTATTATCGGTTGTCCACCTGCTGGAACGGGCCACAAGGCCGGGCCCGGTTGTGGACACCACAGGCGGAAGCTTGACAAAGGGTACGTCTGGCGACCAGATTAACAGGCACTTTCCTTGTGAGAGGGGCCCGCGTTGCTCGAGTACCGCGACGTGTACGCAGGCGGCCGGCTGGTCGGCTCCGGGTCGACCGACGTGATCACGATCGTCAACCCGGCCACCGAAGAGGTTACCGGCGCCGTGCCGTCGATGGTCGAGCGGGACGTCGAGGTCGCCGTGACCGCGGCCCGGCAGGCGTTCGAGGAGGGCGGCTGGCCGCTGCTGTCCGCGGCGGAGCGGGCCGCGGCGCTGGACCGGCTGGCGGCGGCCCTCGAGGCGCGCGCCGAGGACACCGCCCGGCTGGTGACGGCCGAGATGGGCATGCCGATCACCTTGTCCCGGCGGAGCAACGTGTCCGTCCCGTGCGCGATCATCAGGTACTACGCGGCGCTGGCCCGGAACCTGTGCACCGAGGAGATCCGCGACGCGATCAGCTTCACCGGGCGGACCATGGTCCGGCGCGAGCCGGCCGGGGTCGCGGCGGTGATCGCGTCCTGGAGTTACCCGCTCATCCTGGCCTTCTGCCAGCTGGCCCCGGCGCTGGCGGCGGGCTGCACGGTGGTGCTGCTGCCCGCGGCCGAGACCTCACTGTCCGCGTACATCCTGGCCGAGGCGTTCGAGGCGGCCGAGTTCCCGCCGGGGGTATTCAACCTGGTCACCGGGACGGCCGAGGTGGGCGAGATGCTGGCCGCGCACCCGGGCGTGGACACCGTGGCCGTGGCCGGGCCGACGCCGGCCGGACGGCGGATCGCCGCGATCTGCGGGCAGGCCCTCAAACCGGTGACCCTCGAGCTGGGCGGGAAGTCCGCCGCGATCGTGCTGGACGATGTGGACCTTTCCGCGGCGGCTGCCGAACTCGGCTCGCTGTGCTTCGCCAACTCCGGGCAGGCCTGCTTCACCATGTCCCGGGTGCTGGCTCCGCGGACGCGGTACGACGAGGCGGTCTGCGCCCTGGCGGCGCAGGCGTCGTCGCTGGTGGTAGGCGACCCGCTGGCCGAGGGCACGACCATGGGGCCGCTGGCCAACCCCCGGCAGCGGGCCAGCGTGGAGTCCTGCGTCACGGCCGGGGTCACGGCCGGGGCCCGCGTGGTGGTGGGCGGGCGGCGCCCGGCCACGCCGGTGCGCGGCTACTACTACGAGCCGACCGTGTTCGCCGGGGCGACGGCCGGGATGGCCATCGCCCGGGACGAGATCTGCGGGCCGGTGGTGAGCGTGATCCCGTACGACGACGAGGCCGAGGCGGTGGCGATCGCCAACGACTCCAGCTACGGCCTGGCCGGGAGCGTGTGGACCGACGACCCCGAGCGGGGCCTGCGGATTGCCCGGCGCGCGCGGGTCGGGACGTTCGGGGTGAACCTGTACGTGCCGGATATCGGGGCGCCGTGGGGCGGCCGCAAGGCCAGCGGGATGGGCCGCGTCTACGGGCCGGAGGGCCTGGAGGCCTACCTGGCCACCAAGTGCGTGTTCCTGCCCGGCTCCGGCGTTGCTGCGGGCTCCGGCGTTGCTGCGGGCTCCGGCGTTGCTGCGGGCTCCGGCGTGGCTGCGGGCTCGGGCGTGTCTCACGCGTGATACAATTACGTAGTGGCTGAGATCACGATTCGCGAACTCCGGAACCATGGCGGTGAGGTCGTAGACCGGGTGGCTCAGGGTGAGCACATCACCGTCACGCGGGCAGGCAAACCGGTGGCCGAGCTTTGGCCCGTCAGCCGACGGCCCCTTACGGCTGAGACGTTGCTGGCGCGCTGGCATCGACTGCCGCCGGTGGACTACTGCGCCATGCGGGCCGACCTCGACGAGGTACTGGATCCTGCCCTGTGACCAACTCCGGTGAACGCCCGGCCCAGGGAGTCCTTGATACCGCCACGGTCATCGCCCTGCGGCAGATTACCGACCCGTCGGCTCTACCGGCTGAACCGCTCATCACCGCCGTGACGCTCGCCGAACTGTCGGTCGGCCCCTTGGTCGCGCATGACGAACACGAACGCGCCGCCAGGCAAGCGCACCTGCAGGAGGCCGAGGCCGACTTCGACCCGCTGCCCTTCGACCGGGCCTCCGCCCGGGCCTTCGGCCAGGTTGCCGCGTCTTTGCGGCGGTCGGGCAGGAAACCCGCCGCGCGGGCCTATGACGCGCTGATCGCGGCGACCGCCATGGCGCACGGCCTGCCGGTCTACACGTGCAACGCCGCAGACTTTGCGGGGATCGACGGCCTGCACGTGATACCGGTCAGGCTGCCGCAGGCGGCTGGCCTTAAGGTCGACTAGGGCCTGCGAGGCTTCGTTAGAGGCAGTCGAGGGGGAGAAGACCACCAAGGCCGGGCTGATCCGGTTCACCGAGTGCCTGGCGGCGTTACCCGGCGAGCGGCGGCGCGGGCCGGGGGAAACCATGGCGCGGCGCGAGCGAGGCGTAGATGGCCTGGTGCTCGGCCGCGGACCGGATCCAGGAGAAGCGCCCGGACGTCGCCCGCGCGGCCGAGCGCAGCCGGTCCGCGAGTTCCGGGCCGTCCAGGACCGCGGCGAGAGCCTCGGCGAGGGCGGGCGCATCGTCCACCGGCACCAGCAGGGCGTCGTGGCCCGGGCTCAGGAATTCACGGAATACCGGCAGGTCGGACGCGACCACCGGCAGCCCCGCGCTCATCGCCTCCAGGAGCGCCAGGCCCCAGCCTTCCTTGGTGGACGGGAACGCGAACACATCCGCCGCCGCGTACCAGGCGGGCAGCTCGGCGTCGGGCACCGTGCCGAGCAGGACCACGTCGTCGTCCAGGCGCAGGCCCAGGCCGGGCAGCGAGGCCAGCACCCGGTCCCGGTAGGCACGGTAGTCCTGGAACGAATGGCCGCCGACGACCGCGTGCACCGGGCGGCGGCCCGCTTGCTTGAGGGCGGCGATCGCCCGGACCAGCGTGTCGCTGCCCTTGCGGGGCTCGATGCCGCCCACCGACAGGATCAGCGGCCGGTCCGCCGCCCCGGCGCGCCGCCGCAGCGCGGCGGCCAGGTCCGGATCGGCCTGCTGGAAGCGGGCGGTGTCGACCCCGTTGTGCACCACCTCGGCGGCGGTGCCGTACTCGCGGCGCAGCAGGTCCCGCCAGTGCTCGCTGACGACCAGGATCCGGTCCGGCTCCAGGATGGCCTGGCGCTGGCACTCGATGAGCGAGGGGCTGGTGAAGTCGTCGACGTGGTGGACGGTGCGGAGCACGGTGGGGGTCGTCGGGACGGCGCCGCGGGCGCCGTCGCGGACCTGGCAGGCGGCGCGGGCCGAGATGCAGTCCTGGGTGTGCAGGACCGGGTAGTCGGCGGCCAGGGAACCGAGCCCTCCGGCCAGCGCGGCGACGCTGGCGAAGACCCGTTCTTCCAGGGTCGGCAGGGCCGGCGGGGCGGGGATGATCGTCACCGGTGCCTGGACGGGACGGAAGAAGCCGATGCCGGGGTCACCGAGCGCGATGACCCGCACCGGGTACCCGGCCGTGTGCAGCGCCTCTGCCAGGTGGACGGTGTGGACCGCCCCGCCGCGCGGCTTGACGGAGTAGGTGACCAGGCCGACCGGAACCTGCGGGGAGGTCACGGGCGCCCCGCGGTGGCCAGGGCGGGCTGGCGGGCCGCCACGGCGGCCGCGACCCGCGCCGCCTCGGCGGCGCTCGCGGTCACGATCGCGCCCGCGTCCCGCAGCGTGCGGCACTGCCGGTCGAGCCCCTGCCGGTCGGCGCGCGCGCCGAGCACGTAGGCGACCACGGCTGCTCCGCTGGCCACGAGGTCCGAGCATACGCCCGCGATCTCGCCCGCGGGATCGGGATGTGAGCCGTACCCGAGGACGACGTCGAGCAGGACGGCCGCGATGTCGCCGCCGAATGCCTCCGCCCGCATGATCTCGGTCCGCGCGGCCGGGTCGATCATCGGATGCGGACGCCCCTTCGTGTACTCCTCCTCGCCGAGGTCCAGGCAGATATGCGCGCCGGCGGGCGCGGGCAGCCCGAGGTCCGGACGCAGCGGGATGTTGGAGTGGACGGGCCCGAGCGCCCGGCTGAGCACGACCTGCGCCTCGTAGCACAAGGTGCCGCCGGTGAAGAAGCCGCGCACGGCGCGCCGGCCGCCGGCCAGCCGCGCGGCCGCACGCTCGGTGACATCAGCCAGGTCCCCGGCCGGGCCGGGCACGGGCCGGCCCAGGAGGCCCGCGACCCGCAGCGCTCCCTGCTCGAGCGTGCCGGCCAGGAGCGCATCGCCGAACGGGCCGTCGGAAGCGGACAGGCCGAGGCAGGCCGCGACCACCGGCGTGGCCCGGCTGGCGCCGATCACCCTGCGCGCCGCGCCGGGGTCGGGGGGTTTGGAGACCAGCAGGATGACCTCGGTGCCCGGATCGGCGTCCAGCGCGCGGACCGCCTCGCAGGCCATCGTCCCGCCCACGGCGGCCGACAGGTCCCGGCCGCCGACGCCGATCACCTGGGAGACGCCGATGCCCCACCGGTCCAGCAGGGACATCACCTCCTGGGCACCGGTCCCGGCCGCGGCGACCACCCCGACCGGGCCCGGCGTCACCGCGTTGGCGAACCCGAGGCCCACCCCGGCGAGCACCGCGGTGCCCGCGCCCGGGCCCATCAGCAGCAGGCCCAGCCGGCGGGCGCGCTCCTTCAGTTCCACTTCCTCGGCCAGCGGCACGTTGTCGCTGAACAGCAGGACGTGCAGGCCCGCCGACAGGGCCGAATGAGCGGCGACCGCGGCGTACGGGCCGGGCACCGACACCACCGCCACGTTGGCCTCCGGCAGCCGGGCCGCCGCCTCGCCGACGGTGCGGGGCGCGGGGCGGCCGGGTTCCTCGCGCGGCGCGGCGGCCTCGGAGAATACCGCCACCCGGCCCCGTTCCAGGGCCTCGGCGGCGGCACCGTCGTCGGTGGCGCAGACCGCGAGCACCAGCGCGTTGGCGTCGGCACCGGCCAGGTCGTCCGGCGGGAAGCCCCGGCCGGTCAGGTCCTCGACGGCGGCCGGGGTGGCCATCGCGGCCGTGGCCCAGGTCACGCCGTGGCCGTCTTCCATGGCCCGGGTCGCACTGAGCAGCAACAGCGAATCCCGGTAGGTGCCAGGGAACACCTGCAGCGCCGGGGTGCTCACCAGCCGCGCTCCGCGTGGGCCGGGCTGCGCTCGATGCGGGTGCCTGATCGCCCTCCCCCGCCGGCCAGCGTCGCGGCCAGCAGCTCCGGCGAGGTGATCACCGCCAGTTCCCCGCCGCCGTCAAGGAAGCGGAGCGCGGCCTCGATCTTGGGTCCCATGCTGCCCGGCGGGAACTGGCCGTCGGCGAGGTGGCGGGCGGCCTCGGCGGCAGTGATCGTGGCCAGTTCGGACTGGGTGGGCTGACCGTAATCGAGCATGACCCGGTCCACCGCGGTGACCAGCAGCAGAGCCTGGGCGCCGAGCAGCCGGGCGATCAGCCCGGCGGCCCGGTCCTTGTCGATGACCGCATCGGCAAGGCCGCCGTGCGGCCCGGTGGACTGGACCGGGATCCCGCCCCCGCCGCCGGCGATCACCAGATGACCCGCGTCAACCAGGGCCCGCAGCGCGTCGATCTCGATCACGCTGGCCGGCTCGGGCGAGGCGACCACCCGGCGGTAGCCGCGGCCGGAGTCGGGCTGGACGTCCCAGCCCCGGATTTCGGCCAGCCGCCGCGCCTCGGCGGGCTCGAAGAACGGGCCGATCGGCTTGGACGGGGAACCGAACGCGGGATCGGCGGGGTCGACCGTGACGTGGGTGATCAGCGCGACCGCGGTGCCCGGCCCGAGCAGCAGGTCGATCGCCCGGGCCAGGAGGCTGCCCAGCAGCCCCTGGGTCATCGCGCTCAGCAGCGGCAGCGGCTGCGCCGGCACCATGGCGGTCGCTTCCTGCTGCAGGGCCAGGTTGCCGACCTGCGGGCCGTTGCCGTGCACGACCACCACCCGCCAGCCGGCCTCGATCACGGCGTGGACCGCGGACGCCATCGCCGACGCGTTCGCCAGCATCTCGTCGCACGTCCCGGACTGGCCCACCCGGGTCAGGGCGTTGCCACCGAGCGCCATCACCGCAGTCTTCGTCATCGGATCCTGCTGCTGATCGACGGGGTAGGGTTGATATGAGTCGTATAGGTGACGGCTCGTTAAGAATAGTAAACGCGGCGCGCGAGGGGTGCAATGGCCGGTCCCGGTTCCGGGCCCGAGAATTACGGGCCCTCGAGCGCAGGCGCGCCCGGCGGGCGGGAGATTCCGCGCGCGGTGCCGCGGGCCTGGGACGAGGCCGAGGCCCGGCTGTTCCCGACGATAATGGCGCGGCCCGATCTGTACCAGCAGTCGGTCAGCATGATCCAGCGCCTGCTCGGCCGGCTCCGGGATACCTGCCCCGACCTGCCGAGCCTGCTCGCGGCGCACGAACGGGGCGGCGACCTGGTGGACGAACTGGCCGGGGGGGCGGACGCCGGGATCCAGCCCGACCTGGTGGCGGCGGCCGCGTGCGCGATGCGCTACCGGGAGCTGGTGGCCTCGCTGGCCGCCGAGGGCCGGCTGGCCGCGCTGGCCCGGGCCCGTTCCCAGGGCCGGTCGTGGGCGGTGGTAGAGGAAAACGGCTCGGAAGATCGCGCGCCGTTCGTCCCCTACCAGCGGGTCGAGGCCGAGGTCGGCTCCGGGCGCGCGGTGGTCATCTCGATCGAGCCGGACGAGACCCTGAGCCGCGCCGTGCACCGCCTGGACCACGGCCAGGTTGACCTGGCCACCGGGGCCTTGCGGATCGACGAGGCGATCGGCAGCTACCTCGACCGGGAGGCGTTCACGGCCGCCCTGCGCGAGGCCAGGCCGGAACCCCCCGAACCCGCCACCCCGTAACCCACCAGCCGCGCTAGTGGGGCTGATGGGTCGGTGTCACGCGAACGGGGCTGAACCCGAGGTTTGCCCCGGGATGGGGAGCTGAGGCCAAAGTCAACGGGGATCTTGCCTTGACGTGACCGCAAGGTTTATCAAGGATGGTGAACGTCCGTATCGCATCTAACAGGCGACGGCGGCGACGGGCTGCTAAGGAGGGAACCATGGCTGAGTCCCCGGCGTCCCCGGCCCGGAGGGTGACAGATCACCCGGGCGGGAACGGGTCAGCCGGGCTGGCCCACCTCATCGCTGAACTGCAGGGCCACGGCCTGCGGGTCGAAGTGCCGCTGGAATCCCGCCAGGGCGGGGCGGGCCCGGCCGACGCCGGCATGCTGTGGATCGACGGGTTCGCTGCCACCGTGCCCACCAGCGCCGAATACGTGCGAGCCTCGCCGTACGTGCTCCGGGCGGAGGACGACGGCTGGGGGGTCTACCGGGACGGCGAACGGCTGGCGTCCGCCGAGCCGTTCCGGCGTCCCCGCTACTACGACCTGTCCACGGCGGCCGGCGTCCCGTACTGGCACATCGCCCTGCTGCACCTGGATTCGCTGGCCAGCACGGTCATCCAGACCTGCGCCTACTGGGGCAACTCCGACCAGTGCGCGTTCTGCGGGATCGGGGTGACGCTGGCCAACGGCCGGACCATCGCCCGCAAGACGCCGGAGATGCTGGCCGAGGTCGCGGTGGCGGCCAAGGAACTCGACGGAGCGGTGGACGCCACCCTGACCACCGGCACCACCGCCACGCCGGACAAGGGCGCGCTGTACGTGGCCCGCTGCGGTCAGGCCGTGCGCGAGGCGGCGGGGCTGCCGGTCGAGGTGCAGTTCGAGCCGCCCCGCGACCTGGCGGTCATCGACCGGGTCCGCGACATGGGAATCCAGTCCGTCGGCATCCACGTGGAGAGCTTCGATCCGCAGGTGCTGGCCCGGATCGCGCCGGCCAAGGCGCGGACCGGGATCGAGGGTTACTTCCGCGCCTGGGAGCGGGCGGTGGCCGCGTTCGGCGAGGGCCAGGTGTCCACGTACGTGATCCTCGGCATGGGCGAGGACCCGGAGCTGACCGTGGCGGGCTGCCGGCGGGCGATCGACATCGGGGTGTACCCGTTCGTGGTGCCGCTGCGCCCGACGGTGGGCAGCCTGATGGAGCACATGCCGGCTCCGTCACCGGAATACTGCGAGACGGTCTACCGCCAGGTGGTGCCCTACCTCACCGCGCGCGGGCTCGGCGCCCGTGGCGTGGCCGCCGGGTGCGCCAGATGCCAGGCGTGTTCGGCGATGAGCCTGCTCGAAACTCCCGCGGACCACGATGGCCGGACCTACCTCCCGATCCTCAGCAACCGCTAGCCGGCGGGCCGGCCCCGCCCGGCTGGTCTGCCGGGCGGCATCCACCGCCGAGGAGCTCGCGGCCCATTTCCGGATCCGTCACCAGGTCTTCGTGGCCGAGCAGGGCCTGTTCCTGGGCGGGGGCGGCGGGGGCCGGGACAGGGACGTCCATGACGACGATCCGGCGACGGTGCACGTGGTCGGCCTGTGGGACGGCGCGGTGTGCGGGACCGTCCGGCTCTATCCGGTGCCGGAGGTGCCGGGCCGGTGGAAGGGCGACCGGCTGGCGGTGCTGGACGGTCACCGCCACCACGGCCTGGGCGCGCCGCTGGTGAGGTTCGCCGTGGCCACGGCCGCGGAGCGCGGCGGGCGGGAGATGGAAGCGTACATCCAGCCCGCGAACGTGACGTTCTTCGAGTGGCTCGGCTGGCGGCCGGCCGGCGGCCTGGTGACCTACGCCGGCATCCCGCACCAGCGGATGCTGATCGACCTGCGCGCGGGTTTAACGGGCCGCCGCCGACCGGGTCAGGTTGGTCACCGATTCCGCGCCGAGGTCGAACGCGGTCGCCACCTGGCCCGCCAGGGCGAGCCGCAGCTGGCCGGTGCCGTCCAGGGTGCCGGCGACGGCGGCGGCCAGGCCGCGCCCGGCGAAGGCGCGCAGGCACCGTGCCTCCTGGCCGGCCGGGACGCACAGCAGGAACGCGAAACACGGGAAGCAGCACAGCCACTGCTCCAGGCTCACCCCGGCCGGGACCGGCACCGCGTCCAGGTCGACGGTCACGCCCAGCCGGTTGCATTCCAGCAGCATCGCCAGGGAGCCGACCAGGCCGGCCATGCTCACGTCCTTGGCCGCGGCGATCCAGCCGGCCGACGCGCCCTCGGCCAGCAGCCGGACATCGCCGGCCAGTTGCTCGCCCCGCTCGTCGAAGGACGGGAAGAACGGGAAGTCCGCTCGCATCCGGCCCTCGGCACAGCAGGCGACCACGAGCGACTGCCCCGGCTCGGCGGCGCGGGCGGCCAGCGGGCGGTCGGCCCGGCCGAGGCCGAAGGCGGACAGCCCGGGCGGTCCCGCGGTGACGGTCAGGTGACCGCCGACCACCGGCACCTGGTAGAGCCGGGACGCCCAGCGCATGCCCTCCAGGACCTGCTGGATGACCGGGCGCGGGCCGGTCACCGTGTCCACCAGGGCCAGCGGCCAGGCCCCCATCGCGGCCAGGTCGTTCAGGTTGGTGGTGACCGCGGCGACGCCGGCGCCGTGCGGGTCGGCCGCGACGAACGAGGGCAGGATGGCCTCGCCGCCCACCACCAGGGACGTGCCGGCCGCGGGCACGACCGCGCCGTCATCGCCCGGCCCGGCGAGCCAGTCGGTGCTGCCGAAGACGTCACTGACCAGCCCGATCTCGGCTTTGGCGGCGACGCCCGGGTGAGTCCGCACCCGTTCGATCAACCCCGGCAGGTCGGCGGGCATCCAGGCTCCCCTCGGATCCGTCCTTGCACTAAAGTGAAGGAATATCTATCATAGCGTTTATGCCGGGTCCTGACTTCCTCGACCTGCCGACCAGGGCGACCAAGCCGCGCGGACTCGGCATCACCCACGTCCTGGACCGGGGCCTCCCGCTGGCGCAGTCGGCGGACCTGCTGGCGATGTGCGATTCCTACATCGACGTGTGGAAGCTGGGCTGGGGCATCTCCTACCTGGACCCCACCCTGCCGGGCAAGCTCGAGTTGCTGGCCAGGCACGGCGTCCTCGCCTCACCCGGCGGGACGCTGCTGGAGATCGCCTGGGCGCAGGGCCGGGCGATGGAGTGCCTCGACTGGGCCCGCGGCTGCGGGTTCCCCTGCGTGGAGGTGTCGGCCGGCACGGTGGCCATGGACCAGGCCGCCAAGCAGGAGCTGATCGCCGAGGCCGCCCGCCATTTCATCGTCCTGGCCGAGGTGGGCCCGAAGGACCCGGGCGTCCGGCTGACCCCCGGGCAGTGGGCGCAGGCGCTGTCGGGCGACCTCGAGGCCGGCGCCACCTGGGTGCTGGCCGAAGGCCGCGCGAGCGGCACCGTCGGCATCTACGACCCCTCCGGCGCGGTGCGCGAGGACGTGGTGGCCGCCCTGGTCTCGGTGGCCGGCCCGGACTTCCTCGTCTTCGAGGCTCCCCGGGAGCAGCAGCAGGCGTGGTTCGTCCGCCGGTTCGGCCCCGACGTGAACCTGGCCAACGTGTCCCCGGCCGATGCGCTGGGGCTGGAGACCCTCCGGCTGTCGCTGCGGGCCGACACCTACGGGGCCTGGTCGCCAGGTTCGCTGCCCGCCCGCCGGACGTGACCTTGAACCTGGTTCCCTCGCAGTACCGCAACGTCAGCGTGGCTGACGTGCCGGTGGCACTCGAAGAGGACAGCCTGCGTGCCCACCTGCAGGGCCGGCCGGTCTACCGCCGGACCAGGTACCTGGTGGCCCGGCGCGGTGCGGCCGCCGCCGTGGTGGAGGTCAGCAAGGAATCGGAGCTGCCGCTGTTCTCCCCGGTCATCGCGATGTCGGTGATCGCCGGGCCGGACGAGACCGCGTTCGTCGACGCGCCAGGGACGGACACCGCCGTGCCCACCCAGATGGCCCGGGTCGCGGCCCAGCAGGCGCCCGGGGCCCGGTGCGTGATCGTGCGCGGCAGGTACGGCCACGTAAGCTTCATCCTGGACCCGGCCCCGATCCGGATCCGGGTGGTAGAGGTGGTACCACCGTGGCCGCCCAAGCTGGCCGACCAGCTGAACCGGGTTCTCGACCTGGCTGAAGACCTGCCGCCGGTCGAACTCGTCCCGCACCTGGTGGACCTGGACGCGCTGGCCGCGACCCGGCCCGCGCGGCATTACCTGTTCCCATGCCGGGCCGGGCGGCCGGCGCAGGACCAGCCCCGGGCGGCCGCCGAGGTCTCCTACCTGGACGAGATCCCCGAGCGGGGGCCGTGGACCCTGGTGGGGTGCGCCCGGTCCAAATCCATCCACGACTGGTTCTACGGCGACGACGTGCCGATGGTGGACATGTGCCCGCGCAGGCTGGCCGAGAGCGGTGCGGCGCCGGGCGGGAGCGCAGGGCCCGCGGGCTCGGTGCCGGTGATCACCAAATGCTGCCTGCTGGAGGACCGGGTCAGCAGCGAGCCGGGCCTGGTGGTCGTGCCATGGGGGGCCAGCATGGCCCAGATCCGGGAAGGCCTGCGGCTGGCGCTGGGGACCGCGGCGGCGCCCGCCGCGGCCGCGCCGTCCGCGGACCCGGTTCCGCGATGAGCACCAGGATCACCGATTCACCCTTCTACCAGCACCTATGGGGAACAGCCGAGGCCCGGGAGGTGCTCGGCGAGGAGGGACGGCTGCGGGGCTGGCTGGAGGTGATCGTGGCGCTGGCCCGGGCCCAGGCCGCCACGGGCGTGATCCCGGCCGGCGCCGCCCGCCTCATCGCCGAGCACGCCCGCCCCGGCCGGCTCGACCTGGAATACGCGGCCGAGCAGACCCGGCAGACCTCCCACTCCATGCTCGGCCTGATCCGCGCCCTGCAGGACGTGCTGCCGGAAGAGGCACGGCAGTACGTCTACGTCGGCGCCACCGTCCAGGACATCACCGACACCGCGACCGCCGTGGCGCTGCGGCGGATCGGCGGCATCGTATGGCGGGACCTGAGGCGGATCGAGGAGCGGCTTCTCGAGCTGGCCATGGCGCACCGGTCCACCGTGATGGCGGGCCGCACGCACGGCCAGCCGGGCAGCCCGGTCACCTTCGGGTGGAAGGCGGCCTCCTGGGCCGATGAGGTCCGCCGCCACCTGGACCGGCTCCGGGAGGGCGCCCCCCGCTGGCTGGTGGGGCAGCTCGGCGGCGGAGCGGGCAGCCTGGTGTTCTACGGGGACCGCGGCCCGGCCGTCCGGGCCAGGTTCTGCGCCGAGCTCGGGCTGGCCGATCCCGGCATCTCGTGGCTGACGGCCCGCGACCGCGGCACCGAATTCGCCCAGCTCCTCGCGCTGATCTGCGGCACCCTGGCCAGGATCGGCGGCGAGGTGTACGAGCTGCAGCGGCCGGAGATCGGCGAGCTCGCCGAGGCGTCCCCGGCCGGGACGGTCGGCAGCATCACCATGCCGCACAAGCGCAACCCCGAATCGAGCGAGCACCTGGACACCCTGGCCCGGCTGGCCCGGGCGAACGCCGCCGTGATGACCGAGGCGATGGTGCAGCAGCACGAGCGCGACGGCCGCGGCTGGAAGGCCGAATGGGTGGCGCTGCCGGAGGCCTGCCTGCTGGCCGCCGCCGCCCTGCGGATCGCGGCCGGCCTGCTGGCGGGCCTGACCGTCGACGCCGAGGCGATGCGCCGCAACCTCGCCCGTCACGGCGGGTATCCGGTCAGCGAGCGGGCCCTGGCCCGGCTGGCACCGCGGCTGGGCGCCCGCCGGGCGCAGGAGCGGCTGCAGGAGGCCTTCGGCGCCAGGGCGGCCGGCCTCACCGCCGAGCAGGCACTGGTGAACGCCGGGCTGTTCGGCCCGGCCGAGGCGCGCGAGCTGACCGGGCCGCCGGACACCGGCTCGTGCCAGGTCATGACCGACCTGGTCGTCGAGCGGGCCCGGACCGCCCGGGCGCGAGAGCCGGAAGAATGGCCGTGAGGCGGACGGAGGGACTGATGGTGGATCCGGTCGACACGGCGAAGGCGGCCGAACCCCGGCCTGCGGCCGAACCCCGGCCTGCGGCCGAACCCCGGCCTGCGGGCAGTGCGCCAGTAGGGCCGCCGGTCGGCCCGCCCGCCGCGGAACTGATCGAGGCCGGGTTCGAGCTGGAAAATGCCGACGCCCCGATCCTCCATCACGGCATGAACCTGGCCGACCTCGCCCACCTGCTCGACCTGGCCTCGGCCGGGGTCATCCCGCCCGACGCGGCCCGCCGGCTGCTCGCGCTGCTGCTCGAAGTCGTCGAGATCCCGGCCGGCGACTTCCCCTACGATCCGGCCAACGGCGAGCCGTACAACTCGCGGGAGCGTTACTTCGTCAGCCGGGCCGGGGACGTGGCGGGCTGGCTGCACGCGGGCCGCCCGCGGCGCGAAGCGGTCCGGGTCGCCTTCCGGCTGCGGCTGCGCGACGACCTGGCCGACCTCATCGAGGCGGCCGCCGGGCTGGCGGCCGAACTGGCGAGCCGGGCCCGTGAGCACGCGGGCACGCTGATGGCCGACCAGACATACCTGCAGCACGCACAGCCGTCGACGTTCGGTCACTACGTCCTGTCCTTCGCGTTCCCGGTGCTGCGGGCGGGCCACCGGCTGAGCGAGGCGATGGCGTGGAGCGACGCCAGCCCGGGCGGAGCGGGCTGCGTGAACGGCACCCGGCTGCGCGCCGACCGCCGGCGCGTCGCGGCCCTGCTGGGCTTCCGCAGCGTCGCCGAGCACACCCGCGATGCGATGTGGCAGGTCGACGGCCTGTTCGACATGGTCAGCGCGGCCGCGGGCCTGGTCCTGACCCAGTCCAAGCTGGCCGAGGACCTGGAGATCTGGGCCAGCCAGGAGTTCGACTACGTGACCCTGGCCGACGGCTACAGCCGGGCCAGCGTGCTCATGCCGCAGAAGCGGAACCCGTATGCGCTGTCCATCATCCGGGGCGCGGCCGGCATCCTGACCGGCAGGCTGGCCGGGCTGCTGGCGGTGGCCAAGACCCCGTCGGCCCGCAGCGACAACCTCATCTTCGCCTACGGCGAGGTGCCCCGCGCGCTCGGCATGGCGCTGCGGACCACCCGGCTCACCACGGGTGTGGTCCGCACCCTGCAGGTGAACGCGGCCCGGATGCGGGCCGCGCTCGAGTCGGGGTTCTCGCAGGCCACCGACCTGGCCGAATACGTCATGCAGACCTGCGGCATCGACTACCGCAGCGCGTACCGGGTGGTGGGCCACGCGGTCCGGCAGGCCAGCGCCATGGGGCTGCGCGGCAGCGATATCGACGGCGCGCTGCTGGACGCGTCGGCCACCGAGATCATCGGACGGCCGCTGGGCCTGACCGGCCACGACCTGGCCGCGGCGCTGGATCCGTGGCAGATCGTGGTGAGCCGGACCACGCTCGGGGGCGCCGCTCCGGACGAGGTGACCAGGATGGCCGGGCAGGCCACGGCGCAGGCCCGCGAGCTGGCCGGCGAGGCGCGGCGCTGGCGGGAGACCTACCGGGCGGCTGAGGACGCGCTGCTGGCGGCCGCTCGCCGCGGCGCCGCGGGCCTGGACGCCGGAGATCGCACCGAACGGAGCGCTATATGACGCGAGCAGCCGCTGATCCCGTGTCGCTGCCGGCCCGCGTCGCCGTGGTCAACGTGGGCCTGCCGCTGTTCGGCGACGCGATCCGGGAGCAGGGTGCGCCGGTGATTTCGGTCGACTGGCGCGTGCCGGCCGGCGGCCAGCCCGCGGCGGTCGCGGCGCTGGGCCGGCTGTACGGGATCCACGGCGAGCGGATCGACGCGGCCAACGCCGAAGTCCTGCGCCGGCTGGACCGGGGTATCCCGCTGCTGACCGGCATCACGACGGTGGCCGGGGCCGTGCCGGGCCTGCCGGAGGCCACCTTGCTGCACTGCGGGCCGGCCATCGGCTACGCCGACGCTCCCGACCCGCTGCGCCGGTCCATGCGGGCCGCGGCGGTGGCGGAAGGCTGGGCGGCCGACCCCGCGCAGGCGGACGGGCGGCTCAGGCGGGGGGAGATAGGGCTCAGCCCGGCCAATGACCACCGGGTGGTGGTGCCGATGGCGACCGCGGTCGGGGCGAGCGCGCCGCTGTACGTGCTGACCATCCAGGCCGGGGGTACGACGGCCTACGCGCCGGTCTCGCAGGGGCCGGGCGAGGTGGCCTGGTTCGGGTGCGACAGCGAGGCGGCCGTGGCCCGGCTGGTGTTCCTGCGCGACGTGGCCGCCCCGGTGATCGGCCGGATCCTGGCCCGGACCGGCCCGCTCGACGTGCTGGCGCTGGCCGCGCAGGCCCTGGCCATGGGCGACGACGTCCACGTCCGCACCCAGGCCGCGACGAACCTGCTGATCCGGGAGTGGCTCCCGCACCTGGCCGAACTCGGCGGCCCGGACAGCGCCGCCTTCGCCCGCTTCCTGGCCGGCAACCACCTGTTCTTCCTGACCCTGGGCATGGGCGCGGCCCGGTCGCTGACCGAGTGGGCGGCGCAGGTCCCCGACGCCTCGATCGTGACCGCGATGTCGCGTAACGGGACCACGTTCGGCGTCAGGCTGGCGGGTGCGGACCGGTGGTTCGTGGCCGACGCGCCGGAGGTCGGTCACGCGCTGTACTACCCCGGCCAGGGGCCGCAGACCAGCGCCAGGGATATCGGCGACAGCGCGGTGCTCGAGCTGTGCGGGCTCGGCGCGGCGGCCGCGGCCGGATCGCCCGCGGTGGCCCAGCTGCTGGGCGGCCAGATGCGCGCGGCGGCCGAGCTCACCGGCCGGCTGACCGCGGTGTGCGCAGGCCGCTCGAGCCGGTTCAAGATCCCGGTGCTGGACGGCGCGGGAACGCCGCTCGGGGTGGACGTCCGCAAGGTGGTCGAGCTCGGCATCACCCCCGCCGTGACCACCGGAATCCTGCACCGCAGCGACGGGACCGGCCAGGTCGGCGCGGGGGTGGCGGAAGCGCCGCTGGGCTGCTTCGCCGATGCGCTGGCCGACCTCGACCAGCGCCTGACCGCGGCGGGGACCGGTGGGGCCTGACGGCCCCGGTGACTAGGTGGCGCACGCGCCGGGGCAGGCTCACGGTCGGCTCGGCGCGGCCAGGGCGCACGTCGCTGCGGCCGCTGGCCGGAAACGCCAGCGGCCCGGGCGGGAGCGCCAGGCGCTCAGGCTAAACCGAAGGGTCGCATCGCCCTCATTGTCCGCCGCGCCCGCCGTCCCGGCAAGCCGATATCGGCGTCCGACCATGATCACGAAGGGTTCTCAGTCTGGCTGGCTGGACTCAAAAGTCTTCGCGATCATGAAGAGGCCACGGTGACTTCGACGGGAGGGGAGATGGCGAGGGTGTTGGAGACGTAGCAGACGCGCAGGGCGGGTTCGACGAGCGGTTCAACCAGGCCGGGCGGCGCGTCGGATTGGACGTCCAGCTGCAGGCGGCTGAAGCGCGGGCCGTCGTAGGTGCCGGTGGCGGTGACGGCCAGGCCGGGCAGGGTGATCCCCCGTTTCCCCGCCGCCCAGGCCAGCGCGAGCGCGTAACACGAGGCCATGGCGGCCAGCAGGTATTCGGTCGGCATCGGCCCGGTGCCGGTGCCGCCCGAGCTCTCCCGCTCGTCGACGAGCAGGTCGAATCCGCCGGCCGCGACGCGGCACTTCCAGCCGCCCTCCCACCGGGCGGTCACCGAGTTGGTGTGCGGCCGGCCGCTGCCGGGTTCGGCGGTCACTCGTCGTCGTGCCGGTGGTCGTGGCGGTGGTCGTGTCCGGCGGGGCGGGCCGCCAGCAGGTCCAGCCGGGCCCGCAGGTCGCCGACGGCGACGAGCCCGGTCCCGCTCACCAGCCGCTCCAGGGAGCGCAGCCAGCACTCGTAGTAGTTCCAGCCCTCCCCGGAGGGGTGGGCGGCCTCCCATTCGCCGATCTCGCGGATCAGCGACCGGCGGAAGTCCTCCCAGTCGATGCAGCCGGCGTCGTGCAGCGCGAGCGCGACGCCGAACGCCTGGCTCTCCCACGGCGCGGCGAACACGAGCTCGCCGTTGTCGCGGGGCGGGGCGGCCGGGCCGGCCGCGTCGAGCAGGTAGGCGGCGTCGGCGTGAATCTCAGGGGCGGTCACGGGACGGGCACCTTGGCCACGCCGACCATGGCGTCCCGGGTGACCAGGTCCGCGAGCTCGGCCTCGGAGTAGTGCCCGGTGCCGGCCGGGCGCTCGGGCAGCACCATGTACCGGACCTCGGAGCTGGAATCGTGCACCCGGATCTCGACGCTGTCGTCGAGATCCAGCCCGAATTCGCGGAGCACCTGCCGGGGCTCGCGCACCACCCGGGACCGGTACGCCGGGTCCTTGTACCAGGACGGCGGCAGGCCGAGCACCGGCCAGGGGTAACACGAGCACAGGGTGCAGACCACCACGTGGTGCACGGTGGGGGTGTTCTCCAGCACCACCATGTGCTCGCCCTGCGGGCCCTTGAAGCCCAGCTCGGCGATCGCGGCGGTCCCGTCGGCCAGCAGCCGGGCCCGGTACCCGGGGTCGGTCCACGCCCTGGCCACCACCTTGGCGCCGTTCATCGGGCCGACGGACTGCTCGTAGGTCTTGATGAAGTTCTCGACGGTCGCCTCGTCGATCAGCCCGCGCTCGGTCAGCAGCGAGGCCAGCGCCTGCACCCGGAGTGCGGGGTCGAGGTGATCGGGCGTGGATGTCATGTGGTTCAAGGTCCGGGCTCCAGGTACGGCTCGAAGAGGTCAATGAAGAGGCGGAACGGCTCCGCGCCGGGGCCCCACAGCTCCCGTGAGTCGAAGTCCACCGTGTAGCAGTGCTGCGGGTTCTCGCCCGCGAAGTGGGCGGCGGTGTCCGGGAAGACCTGGCCTGGCCGCAGGGCCGTGACCGTGCCGGCCCGCCGCCGGACGTAGCGGGGCAGCCGGGTATGGCCCGACGGGTCGAGGTCGGCGACCCGCACCCGGTCGCCCACCGCGAAGGCGGGCGGCGTATCCAGCGACCGGAGGTTCCCCGCGCCACCGGAGGCCATCTGCGGCTTGTGCGGGGTGGGCGGCGGCGGCTCGGGCACGTCCCGCCCGCTCAGCCGCGCGGCCCGGGCCCGCACCTCCTCGTCGGTGAGGATGCCGCTGTCCTCCATCATGGTCTGGGCGCCGATCGTCCACCGGTTCCAGTACCCCGCCAGGTACTCCGGCGGCGGAACTCGCTCGATGGCATGCCGGAACGCGTGCAGGTTGGTCCCCGCGATCCGGGCCGCGAGCGCCCCGATGACGAAGGCCTTCCCCTCCCACGGCTCGGCGAACGGCGGAGCGGCCGTCAGCGGCTGCACATGGCCGAAGCCCTGCATGCCGCCCAGGTCGTGGATGCCGTCCATGGATCACCTCCCCTGGTCGTCTCCCGGGGGCGCCGGCGCGACCGCCCCCGGGAGAGCGAGCGTCAGACGGTCCAGGTGTTGAGCTGGAAGGCGCCGGCCCGCCACGCGGTAAGCGCGGAGTCGAGGACGTCCAGCGGGTTGAACGCCTTCACCCCGTCGATGAGGTCCTCCTCGCGGAAGCCGTACAGGGCCCCCATCGCGAACCGGCAGGCGTAGACCGTGGCGCCCTCCTTGAGCAGCGTCTCGATCTGCCGGTTCCCGGCGAGGTTGCCCGGGAAACCCTCGGTGCCGATGGTCGGGTAGCCGCGGTGCCGGGAGGCCAGCAGCACGCCCGGGCCGTACAGGATGATCGACACGTCGAAGCCTTTGCGCACCAGCCGGGTGGAGGTGAGCAGGTTGACCAGGGATACAGATCCCTCGAAGGGGACGGAGTGGATGAAGACGAACGCCTTCTCGCCCGGGTTGGCCCGGATGTCCTCGAAGACCTTCTCCTGCGTGTCGTACAGCGAGTCGACGCCAGCCTCGCCACGCGGCGATTCAACGGTGATCGGCATGGAACCTCCCAGGATTGTGTACTCGTTACGGACGCTGCGTTCTGGTCCAGGTCATGCGGTGGCTGCCAGGCAGGCGGCGCATGACCGCCGAACGGACCGGCCAGGGCACCGCCCGGTAGGCCGGCACGTACACCCGGAGCCAGAAGATCTCCCGGCCGCGGGGCCTGGGTGGCGGCGTGACCCCGTACTTGGCGGCGATTTTCTCCTGCGCCGCGATCATCAGATAGTGCTCCGACGTGGCTCGCAGCCAGCGGGAGAACGCCACCTCAGGACCCCAGTCCGGACAGCAGGTTCTGCGCGGCCAGCGCGATCGGCTCGTTCAGCGCCCCGATCGGCGGGGAGTAGACGTTCTCCATGGTGGCCAGCTCACCGGCGGTGATCCCGGTCCGGACCGCCATGGCCAGGAAGTCGGCGCGTTCCTTGATCCCCTCGCGGCCGACCATCTGCGCGCCGATGAGGCGGAGCGTCTTCGGGTCGGCCAGCAGCTTGACCCTGATCTTCTCGACTCCCGGGTAATACCTGGCGCGCGAGATGCCCTCCGCGACGCCGACCACGTGCGGTATGCCCAGCGCGGTCGCGATCGTCTCGCTGAACGAGACGCCGCCGATCATCCAGTCTCCGGCCACCATGCCCCACGGCACGCTCACCGGCTGGTAACGGCGCTGGCCGCCCGCCGCGTTGGTCCCCGCGACCTTGCCCTGCGCGTAAGCGTGGCTGCCGGAAAGACCCTGGACCGGGATGTCGGTGACGCTGTGCGGCACCTCGATGCAGTCGCCGGCCGCCCAGACGTCAGGGACGGAGGTGTGCATCCGCTCGTCCACGACGATCCCGTCCGCCGATCCGGTCCGCAGCCCGGCGGCCCGGGCCAGGCCGGTGCTGGCCTGCTTCTTGGTGCAGACGACCGCGAGGTCGCACGCGATCTCCCCGGCCGACGTGGCGACGGCACGGACCGAGCCGGAGCCGAGGAAGCTGGTCAGCGTCGTGCCGAAGTGAAGCTCGGCGCCCTTCTCGCGCCAGGAATCCTGGACCGGGGCGACGATATCGGGATCGGTGGCCACCGACAGCGCCCACGCGCCCGGATCGATCAGGTGCGTCTGGATGCCGCGGTGGCAGAGCGCGGTGACCATCTCCAGGCCCAGCGGGGACGCCTCGACGACGACCGCCGAACGGACGCTGTCGAGCACCTTGTCCCACTCCATGGCCCGCCGGATGTTCTTCACGTAATACAGGCCGCCCAGGCCGGCGCCGGGGACCCCGGGGCTGGCGTAGTCGAACCCGGTGGCCACGATCAGCTTGTCGTAGCCGATCTCGCCCTCGCCCGGCACGGACACGACCTTGCGCCCGGTGTCGAACCCGGTGACGCGTGTCTCATAGTGGATATCGATGCCCTGGCCAGCGTAGGCTTCCTTTGTCGCCAGAAAGAGCCGCTCGAAGTCGGGAATCTCCTTGCCGTGGACGTAGGGAATGCCGCACGGGCTGTACCCGACATCCTCGAACTCGGTGTAGACGCGGACGTCGGCGGCAGCGTCCACGGCCTTGGCGGCCCCGGCCGCGCCGATGCCCGCAGCGCCGCCACCGATCACCACGATCCGCTGGGCCATCAGGACCCTCTTCCCCTAGCAGGGACGGGACGTTTAGTATCCGCTATGACTCGTACACTATACTGGCCAGGGCCATGCTGAACGTCAAGACACGATCACGGCTGCTCCGCCCCGATGCCGCATGAACCGGGTGCCGCGCACCGAGGGGCCGCCCTGCCTGGACGTGCCGCCGAAGGCGCGCGCGGACGGGGCGGCGGGAGAGCTGGAGCGTATCGTCGGCTCCATCGGCCTCAAGGTCTTCAGCCTGCGCAAGCGGATGGGGCTTTCCCTGCAGCAACTGGGCGAGCGTTCCGACGTCTCGGCGGCCGCGATCCACAAGATCGAGCAGGGCGGCATGGTGCCGACCATCACCACGCTGCTCAAGATCGCCGGCGCGCTGGGCCGGCCGGTCTCCTACTTCGTGGAAGAGGACGTCGGCCGCGATGACGTGGCCGTGCTGACGCCGCCGGACGAAGACCGGCCGGTCTACACCTCGCACAAGGGCATCACCCTGAACAGCGTCACCGGGCCTTACGGCCGGTTCCTGCTGGCCGGGGCGCGGGCGACCGTGGCCCCCGGCGCCAACAGCGGGCGCAAGCCCATGCAGCACCCGGGCGAAGAACTCGTGCACGTCATCGAGGGCCTGCTCGAGTTCACCGTGACCGGGCAGCTGTACCAGGTGGGAATCGGGAGCACGCTGCACTTCCGGGGCGACCAGCCGCACACCTGGCGCAACCCGGGTACGACCGAGGCGCGCGCGGTCTGGATGGCGCTGCGGCCCCAGTGAGGCAGCCCGCCGTGATCGCCGACCTCCTGCCGCCCGCCGTGGCGACCGCGGAATCCGCCGGGCCGGAACCGGAGCGGGAGCCGGGCCCGCGGCTCTTCCCGGCCGAAGAGGCGGTCGTCCGCACGGCCGGACCGCGGCGCCGGGCCGAGTTCACCGCCGGCCGGGCGTGTGCCCGGGCGGCGCTGGCCGCGCTCGGCCTGCCCGCGGCACCGGTCCTGGCCGGCCCGGCGGGCGAGCCCCGGTGGCCGGCCGGGGTGACCGGCAGCATCACCCACTGTGCCGGCTACCGTGCCTGTGCCGCGGCGCGGATCGCGGACGTGGCCGCCATCGGCATCGACGCCGAACCGGACGCCGGGCTCCCGGCCGGGCTGATCGAGTCGGTCGCCGGCCAGGCCGAACGGGCATGGATCGCCCGGCACGCGGCGTCCGATCCCGCGGTGTCCTGGGACCGGCTGCTGTTCAGCGCCAAGGAGGCGGTGGGCAAGCTGTGGTATCCGCTGACCGGGCACTGGCCAGGGGCCGGCCAGCTCGCCGTCTTCCCGGCCGCGGCCGGCACGTTCGAGGCCCACGTGGCCGGTTCCCGCCTGGCGGGCCGCTGGCTGGCCCGCGGCGGGCTGATCGTGACCGCCGTCACCTGGCCCGCCGAGACCTGGTGATCAGCGGAGCGGGAACGACTGCCCGCGCTCGGCTTCCGGGCGCGGCCCGAAGATGCGCCGGCCGGCCTCGGCGATCGGCACGTCGTTGATGCTGGCTTCCCGGCGCTTCATATAACCGTCCGCGTCGAACTCCCACAGCTCGTTGCCGTAGCTGCGGAACCACTGGCCGGACGCGTCGTGGCACTCGTACTGGAACCGCACGGCGATCCGGTGGCCGTGGAACGACCAGAGGTCCTTGCGCAAGGCGTAGTCGAGTTCGCGGGCCCACTTCCGGCGCAGGAACTCGACGATCGCGGCCCGGCCGGTGATGAATTCATCCCGGTTGCGCCAGACCGAGTCCTCGCTGTAGGCCCCCGCGACCCGCTCCGGGTCGCGGGTGTTCCAGGCGTCCTCAGCCGCCTGGACCTTCTGCCGGGCGGTTTCTTCGGTAAAGGGCGGCAGCGGCGGCCGAGGGGCCACGGGGATCACTCTCCTGTCCTGGATCGGGAACGGCAGTACCGGAGAAATATCAGTGTTACGCGTAACATGGGTTGGGGATGGGTGATGACGGAGACACGGAGTTGCGAGCAGTGCGGCGAGGCGTTCAAGCCGCGGCGTGAACACGCCCGGTTCTGCTCGGCCCGCTGCCGGGTGGCCTGGAACCGCCAGCACATCGGCGATCCGCCGGCCGAGGCGGGCGCGCTCGGCTGGACCATCACCGCGATGCGGGACACGGTGGACCGGCTGCTGCGGGCCAGGACCTCGGACCGGCCGCACGGCTTCGCCCTCATCAGCGAGGCCGTGTGGTGGGTGACCCTGGTCGACGCCACCTTGGTGCGCTACCACCCCGACGTCTACGACGCGGTCCTGGCCGGCCACGACGAGGCCGAGCGCCGGGTCATCGAGGAGACGTTCGGCGGCCTGCGGTTCGTGCGGAACTGGATGGGCTATCACCTGGATCACTCGGATTTCATCCAGTCGCGGTACGGACCGGGGGGACCCGGCGGTGCCGACTACGGCCTGATCGCCGCCTGGACCTGGCGGTCACTGCCCGAACCCGTGCTCGCCGCCCTCCCGGCGCGCGGGCAGGAGTGGGAGATGACACGCTACCGGGAGTACCAGGCCCGGCTGGCGGGCACACCGATCGGGGAGACCTTCGCCCGCGCGGCGGGCTTCCTGCGGCTGGCCTGCGACGGCCGCCTCACCCGCAGCTAGCCGGCGGGCGCGGCGGGACATTGGTCCCTTTACGCGCCTGCGGACCGCCAGTAGCGTCGGGAACCACAGACGCGCTACCTCCGGAGGCGGACATGGCGGCACGGGAGACGGCGTGGGAGGCGGCCGAATCGGCCGCGTCGGTGCTGGCGCCCGACGCCGACGTGTTCGGTTCCATGGACGCGGCGGGCCTGGGCCAGGCCACGCTCTCGGTGCTGTGGCGGGCGGCCCGGCAGCCCGTGGTCACCGGGGCCGCGACGATGCGCTTCTGGTCCAGCGTCGCGATGGCCGGGCCGGTGGCCGCGGCCCGCTGGATGGGCATGAAGGTGGCGCCGGTGGTCGCCGTGCCCGAGGGTGACAAGCGGTTCGCCGACCGGACGTGGACCGACAACCCGGCGTTCTTCGCCCTCCGGCAGGGTTACCTGGCCGCGTCCCGGCTGGCGGACGAACTGCTGGACGCGGGGTCGGGCGACGCGATGGACGATGCCAAGGCCAGGCTGTGGACCGGGTTCCTGCTGGACGCGTTCGCGCCGACCAACTTCCTGCTCACCAACCCGGCCGCGCTCAAGCGGGCCCTGGAGACCGGCGGGGCCAGCGTGCTTGCCGGGACCGGGCACATGATCGACGACCTGATCAACAACAACGGCCGGCCCCGCCAGGTCGACACCCGGCCGTTCAAGGTCGGGGAGAACCTGGCCGTCACCCCCGGGAAGGTCGTGTTCAAGAACGACCTGATGGAGCTGATTCAGTACGCGCCGCAGACCGATCAGGTCCACGCGGTCCCGGTGCTGGCCAGCCCGCCGTGGATCAACAAGTACTACGTCATGGACCTGGCGCCGGGCCGCAGCTTCCTGGAGTGGGCGGTCCAGCACGAGCGGACCGTGTTCGCGATCTCCTACCGCAACCCCGAGGCGTCCATGGGCGGCATCACGCTGGACGACTACCTCATCCACGGCCCGCGGGAGGCGCTGGACGTCATCGGCGACATCACCCGCGCACCCAAGATCGACATCATCGGGCTGTGCCTCGGCGGCGCGCTGACCGCCATGCTGGCCGCGTACCTGGCCGGGAAGGGCGACGACCGGATCGGCACCATCACCTTGCTCAACACCCTGCTGGACTACAGCGAGCCGGGCGTGCTTGGCACGTTCACCGACGAGAAGACGGTGCGCCGGCTGGAGAAGCAGATGGCGGCCAAGGGCGTGCTGGACGCGAGCCAGATGGCGGGCACCTTCGACCTGCTCCGGGCCAACGACCTGATCTTCAACTACGTGGTGTCGAACTGGCTGATGGGCGAGGACCCGCCGGCCTTCGACATCCTGGCCTGGAACGGTGACAGCACCCGGATGCCGGCCGCGATGCACTCGTTCTACCTGCGCTCCCTGTACCAGCGCAACGAACTGGCCCGGGGCGAGATGGAGCTGGCCGGGCAGCGGCTGTCGCTGCCGGACGTGAAGCAGGACACCTACGTGGTGGGCGCGATCAACGACCACATCGTGCCCTGGCACGGATCGTTCAAGACCACCGAGCTGATGGGCGGGAAGGTCCGCTACGTGCTGTCCAGCGGCGGCCACATCGCCGGCATCGTCAACCCGCCCGGGCCCAAGGCCTGGTTCGAGGCGACCAGTCAGCACCATCCCGACCCGGACAAGTGGCGCGCCTCGGCGGCCAAGCACAGCGGCTCCTGGTGGCAGGACTGGACCGAGTGGGCCGGCCCCCGGGCCGGCGAGCTCGTCGCGCCGCCCCACATGGGCAGCCGCCGGTATCCGGCCACGGCCGACGCGCCGGGCGACTACGTACACGGCTAACCAGCGGAGGGATCACTATGGCGGACATGAACGGGCAGGTGGCGCTCGTCACCGGCGGGACCCGCGGCATCGGGCTGGCCATCTGTGAGCGGCTGATCAACCGGGGGGTGACGGTGGCGGCCGGTTACGCCGGCAGGCACGACCACGCCCGGGAGTTCGCCGACAAGTACGCCGACCGCGGCGTGACCATCCACCAGGGCAACATCGGCCACCACGATGACTGCATCCGGGTGATCGACGAGGTCCTGAGCCAGCACGGGCACCTGGACATCCTGGTCAACAACGCCGGCATCACGCTGGACAAGATGGTGCGGAAGATGTCCTGGCAGGAGTGGGACCACGTCATCCACGTCAACCTGTCCGGCGCGTTCTACCTGTCCCAGGGCATCCTGCAGACCATGCTGGACCGCGGTTACGGCCGGATCATCTACATCTCCTCGGTGATCGGCTCGGCCGGCGGGTTCGGCCAGGCCAACTACGCTTCGGCCAAGTCGGGGCTGTTCGGGCTGACCATGAGCCTGGCCCTGGAGACCGCGAGCAAGGGCATCACGGTCAACGCGGTGACGCCGGGGTACATCACCACCGACATGACCGCGGCGGTCCCGCCCGCCGCGATGGAGAAGGTCGTCGCCCGGATCCCGGTCGGCCGGCTCGGCGAGCCGGACGAGGTCGCGCGCGTGGTGGAGTTCCTGGCCGACCCCGAGTCGGGGTACATCACCGGGCAGGTCTACCCCGTCAACGGCGGCCTGTACATGTAGCGGGCGCTGGAACCACGCTCCGTTAGGTAAAAAGGGTTTTTGCATGGGAAAGCCGGATGGGCTGGCCTCGGGGGAACCCATCCGGCTTTCCTGGTGTGTGCTACGGGTTGACGACCAGGCTGAACGTGCCGCCGAAGGCCTTGATCCCGTTGCCGTTTCCGACTGGAGCGCCGCCGCCGTTGGACGTCGGCGCGATCGCCTCGTAACTGAACAGGTACAGCGGATGGCCGTTCCAGGTGATCTGGCTCAGCCCGCTGGGCAGGCCGGCCACGCCGATGCCGGAGGCCGGCACGCCGCTGTAGCCGGGTGATCCGCTGGTGAGCGCGGGCGGCCACGCGCGGGCGCAGGCGGATATCTCGGCGCACGTCAGGCCGTAGGAGCCCAGGTCGCCGCTGAAGGTGTAGAGCGGGAAGTTGACCCACCCGATGCCGGTCAGCATCGGCTGGGCCAGCACGGTCCGGCCGCCGACCTTGGCCGTGGTGAGGGTGCCGGCCCACGGCACCGGCAGGCCGCCGGGCGACATGAGCCACCAGACGCCGTGCCACGGCGGCAGGCCAGGTTCGAACCAGCCTTCGCCGGTCACCGCGCCCGGCTGCTGGTCGAACAGGTACAGCGGGTGCCCGGCGTAGGTGACCTGCCAGCCGACGCCCTTGCGGAAGACGCGGCCGAGCAGCGCCGCTCTCACGCCCGGCCCGGCGACCGGCTTGCCGTTGGTGGTGATGGCGGGCCATTCGGCGTTCTTGTCGTTCGACGGGCCCGTGCAGGTGATCGGCCCGACCGGCGTCTTGGTCACCCCGGTCGTGCAGCCGAAACTGTTACCGTGGTCCGCGCTGATGTAGTACAGCGTGTAGTTCTTGAACGGACCTGAGCCGACGGCCAGCGACCGGCCGAACGCCGTATTGGCCACGATGATCTCGGTGCCGCTCGGGGCGGCGGGTCGCGCTACCTGCGCCATGGCGGGCGTCGCGGTCAGCGCCAGGGTTGCGGCTGGCACCGCGAGCAGCGCCAGCGTCCGACGGATGGACATGCGTTTCTCCTTTTCCCTCCCGGTGCCTTGCGCGGCCGAAGCCCCCCAGCAAGGCGATCTCGCCGCGGTGACCGGCGGCGGCGGCCGCGGCATCCTGGGCCGCCGCCAGCACACTAACCTTCATCGATCACCACCGCGTCTCGAAGATTCCGCGCACTTCGTCACTAATGTGCCCGGAACGAGACAACCGTAGGCGGGGAGCGTTCCGAAATCGTTACGAGGGTTTGACGGTCCGTTGGCCAGGACGATCGCGGGCCGGCGACCCTCCCGGCCGGGCGCGCATGTATACCGGCCTGTAACCGTTCCTTAAGATGGATAACCTGACACAACGGGTAAGAATGGCTCTAACTGCCACTAAGAGAGCGTTATGCAATACCGGCTCGCGGGTGCAGGGCTTTGGGGGCCTGCGCGAGCATCAAGGCAACACGGTGCGGGTGAGCGGACAGTAACCACGGCGGGTTCTGTGCATAACGCGAACTTTCGCAGGAACACAGAGTGGGGATCAGGGTGGTGGCGCCACTTACGTCTGACGAGCCGCGCACGATCGGGCCGTACCGGCTGCTCGAGCGGCTTGGCCGCGACGCCCTGGGACAGGTGTTCCGCGGCCGCTCCCAGAGCGGGGCCGACGTCACGGTAAAGATCGTCCGGGCCGAACTGGCCGCGGATCCCGGGTTCCGGGCCGGGGTCAGCGCCGCCGGCCAGGTGAGCGGAGCCTTTGTCGTTCCCGTGCTCGACGCGGATCTGGACGGCGACATGCCGTGGCTGGCGACGGCGTTCGTGGCCGGGCCGTCGCTGGCCGACGCGGTCCGCGAGCACGGGCCGCTGCCTGTGGGCCCCGTGCTGGGGCTGGCCGCCGGGCTGGCGGACGGCCTGGGCGCGATCCATTCCGCGGGCGTCGTGCACGGGAGCCTCAATCCCTCTCACGTCCTGCTGGCCAGGGACGGGCCGCGGCTGACCGACATCGGGATCTGGAGGGCGGCCGCGTCCAGCGGGCTGCCAGACGCGGGCTTCGGCTCGCCCGGGTTCTCGTCGCCCGGGTTCTTGTCGCCGGAGCAGGTCCTGGGCCAGGAGGCCGGGCCGGCGAGCGACATCTTCAGCTTGGGTGCGGTGCTGGTCTTCGCGGGCGAGGGGCACGGGCCGTTCGGTTCGGGGACGAGCGCCGCGCTCATGTACCGGCTGGTCAACAGCCCGGCGGACGTCGGTGATCTGCCGGGCGAGTTGCGGCGCCTGGTCGGCGGCTGCCTGGCCAAGCAGCCGGACCAACGGCCGACCGCGAGCCGCCTGCTGGCCGAACTCGGCGGTACGCAGGTCGTATCCAGGGCGTGGGTCGAATCCGGGGCGCGGCGCGTATCCGGGGCGCGGGGTGCGGCCGGGGCGCGGGGTGCGGCCGGGGCGCGGGGTGCGGCCGGGGCGCGGGGTGTGGCAGACGTGGGCCGGGCCGGGCCGGACGTGGCGGACGTGGCGGGCGGGGTCG
>Ga0209415_10001808_pt1 | contig 40396 bp, 29 predicted proteins | sample PeaSoiSIISIP2007_FD_187696 | JGI IMG/M metagenome (GOLD analysis project Ga0209415, IMG submission 187696) | Peat soil microbial communities from Weissenstadt, Germany - SII-SIP-2007 (SPAdes) (version 2) | ecosystem: Environmental > Terrestrial > Soil > Wetlands > Peat | place: Germany...
CTTAAGTTCGGTCTTGAGTGTCTGTTGTTTGTCATATGCACCCGTGGGATTTTCCCAGGATGATGACGGTCCGGATTATTCTTACTACATCGCCACCGCCGTCCCGGGTGAATCTCTGCAATCCATACTGAAGGCGGCCTCACCGATTCGTGAGGATGGACGACTGTTCTATGGTCACACGGACTGGCATGTGCAATGGAAGATGTGGTGGTCGCAAGAGCCGAATGGCCAATGCAAGATCAGCAAGGTCACCCAGGAAAGCGGCTATGGATATAGAGGGCGAAATATTCTCAATGCCGGAGATGGAGACATGCGCGGGGTTGGAAGCGGCTGCCAATGATCTCGGAACTCAGACGTTAAGTGATTATAGAACGAGAGAGAGAAAGTACGATGTTGAGACCGATCATGGAAGGTCGCAAGGTGCTTGGCTTGATTGAGGTCGCGCCGGAGATGCCCAAGTCTTTACCACCGGGTCGCCTTCGTATCGGCAAGATGATCACGGCAGCCCTGCTCCTGTTGGTCGCTGCCGGGCCATGCCTCGCGGCTCCCGTGCTGATGATTTCGGTTGACGGCATGAAGCCGGAGTATGTATTCGAGGCGGATGCACGAGGACTTCGAATTCCGTACCTCCGAACCCTGGTCGCGGAAGGCGCCTACTCCAAAGGCGTGGTCGGCGTTTGGCCTACGATTACCTATCCAAGCCATACCACGCTCGTGACCGGGGTCGCACCGGCAGTGCATGGCATTTATGCGAACTTGGAGTTCGATCCGCTGCAGCACTTCAAAGAATCTTGGTTTTGGTACGCGGCGCAGATCAAGGTGCCAACCCTGTGGCAAGCAGCTCACGCGGCGGGTCTCACCACCGCGAGCGTAGGTTGGCCGGCGACCGTGGGTGCGGCGGATATCGATTATTTGATTCCCGAGTATTGGCGTATTTCGGGACCGACCCAGGACTTAAACCCATCCGACCGGCACTTGATTGCGGCAGTGTCCGTTCCCGCCGGGCTCCTTCAGAAAATGCAAGGCTCGGTGGGTGCCTACCTGATGGGCAATGACACGAGTCGGCAGGGCGATGAGGTCAAAACCCGCTTCGCAATTGAGATTTTGCGTCAGCGCAAGCCCGGCTTCATGACGCTTCACTTGAGTTCACTGGATGATAGCGAGCACGCATACGGAGCCTTCAGTGTACAGGCCAATCAAGATCTGGAGGCGATCGACACGATGCTCTCGCAGCTCGCCGCCGCGGCTCGCAACATCAACCCGGCGACCATCGTCACCGTGGTCTCCGATCATGGATTTACCGCGCTTACACACAAAACCAACCTGTACATTCCTTTTATAAAGGCGAGACTCATAGAAGCCACGCCGGACCCTGAGACGAAAGCTCCAAAGATCACCTCGTGGAAAGCTGAACCGTGGCTTGCGGGCGGAATGGCCGCCATCATGCTGCACGATCCGAGCGATCGCCATACCGAACAGGTTGTCGGCGAACTCCTGAGTGACCTCGCGGCGGATCCGAAGAACGGCATCGCCTTCATTGCGGATCGAGCAAAGATTAAGCAGTTGGGAGGATTTCCGGACGCCGCCTTCCTGGTCGTCATGAAATCAGGCTATTACGCCGGCGGAAATGTGACCGGTGATATCGTCAGCGACATGCATGGCGCTTACGGAGGACATGGATTCTCGCCGGACAACGAGGACATGCGTGCGGCGTTCTTCATATCCGGCGTCGGAATCCCGCATCAACTGGACCTTGGGGTCATCGATATGAGGCAAATCGCCCCGACGTTGGCCTCGCTCATGGGTGTCGCTCTGCCGGCCAGCAAAGCCGTACCGCTGCACCTTGCTCGGTGAAAATATCCGGCCTGCGCGGCAGAGCAACATTGATATGGCGAAACGCACCGGGGCGAACTGACCGAAGCCGATCCATGGTTTACGGTCAGTTCGCCCTTAGCTTCCCTAAGGCCGACAACGAATCCGCTGTCGATAACTCCCACACTGGGCGGGCAAAAACAATATAGCCGAGGATCATTGCGCTGGCGTGGCGTTTCGATGTTGATTTCGTAACTACGAATGTCGTCACTATCCCGCTGCCCCGTTCGATCCGTGTCCTTATTAATTTCACGCCTGTGTCCTGAGTTTTGCTCGCAGTTGCGGAATCCGCGCAAGCTGCCAGGCGACGGTCGCACCCGCGCTTATGTTGACTCGCGCGGCGCGTCACAGTTCGCGCATGCAGTGTTTGTACCGCTCTGCCGCCTGATATAGGGTCGCTCGGGCAGGAGGTCGCAGGATGCGCAAATCAATCGGGGTGATCGCGGTTGCCGCCGTCGTGTTCGGCGTCTGGCACTTTCGCAGCAACGCGCAGCCGTCCGTGCAGCAGATCGAGCCCCTCCTGGAGGACTATCTCAAATCGGGCGGCTCCGGCGGCTGCTCGGGAACCCTGGTATTGGAGAAACTGGACAGCGTCTCCATCGGCACATTCAATACTCAGATGGGCGGCTGGCCGATTTATGCGGCCCACGTCGAAACCTGCCACGAAGGCGGCAAATCCACCACCTACGACGGCAGCAAGGATGCCGAGCACAAGGTTGCCGCGGTGTTCGCCCGACGCACCGCCACGGGAAGCATCGAACTCTATACGCCGGCCGTTTTCCAAAGCGCACAGCGCGACATGCAGCAGACCTTTCAGAAGGCGTTCGACAGCATTCAGACTAAATGATCCGCCACGGATGCCATAGAGGACATTGCCGATTCGATTCGCGCGAGATCTTTCGCAGCCGGCTTACGTTAGCGGATCGGCCAGCAGTTGAACCCAATAAAGACCGCGCTTGGAAGCCTGGCCCGGCGCATAGGCGATGCCCATCTCGGCGAATCGCGGATCCATGATGTTTTCGCAGTGGCCGGGACTGCTTAGCCAGCCTTGCACGACTTCCTCGGCCGATTTGGGTCCGTAGGCGATGTTCTCACCCACCAATTTTTCTTTGTATCCCACCGCGCGGACCCGATCCGCGGGCGAGCGTCCCTGAAGATCCTGGTGTTCAAAATAATTGTGTTTGGCCATGTCGATCGCGTGACCGAACGCGACACTCTCGAGTGTGCCGGAGAGTCTCACGGGCGGTGCCGGCTGGAACGAGCGCTCACCGCAGCGCGCGCCGCGCGCGCGCACTTCGTTCACGAGCTCGAGGGTGCGCGATGCCAGCACCGGCGCCTGCGCGGGGGCCGGTACCGTATACGCGGCGGCGAGTATCAGCCAGGTATCCGAGCCGCGTTGATAAGCTCCGATGTCGCTCAACCCCCGGTCCATCACCGTGCGGCAGCTCGATCGCCTGAGCGCCATAACCAAGGATGAATCCGGCCCGTTGATGTGCAATGCGGAGGTCGCTTGCGCCTGGTAGCCGCTGCGCTGCGCCGCGGCCGTGGGCGAGCGCCCGGCGGCCCACTGTTCGGCCGCCCGATCGAGCGATGCGATGTGATGCAGCGGTTGGGCGGCGGGCATCACGCCGCCGCAGCCCCCCTGGCGAAGCAATTGCACCGCGGACACGGCGTCGGCCTGGGTCGTGAAGGTCGCCGAAAGTCCGCCCAACAGGACCACCAGGCACCACAGCCGATTGTCGGTCGATCGATTCAACGGGTACCGCTCCCAATGGCCTGCGTTCTGATTTTAAACGCGCCGGTGCCCCATCGGATGACCGCGAGCAGCGAACGCGATCACAGAATCCTTAAGGCGCGGCGCTCAGCGGCGCTCGGAACGCGGCTTTTGGCCCCAGCTGATGGCGTAGAGCGGGTGCACCACCAAGACGCGCTCGTCCTCGGCGGCGATCTTGAGCTCCTTGGCGAGCTGCGCGAGTTCAATTGCACTTATATATCCCGAGTTCACCATGGTGGGGCTCGCTTCCATGAACGTGTACTCCCACAGGCGCTTCTCTTCGCCCCGCAGATAAGCGGGCTGGTAAGTCTCGATGCCGATGGTGGCGAGTCCCGCGCTCGCGAGCATGGTCGGGAGCTTCACGGCGATTTTATAGTCGACCTTGCGCCCGCGGCCGTTGGTTTCGATCAACTCGCGCATGCGCTCATAGCACGCGACCCGCGGATAGGTTTGATCGAACGCGGCCTTCGGTAAACCGGTCGCATACGCACTGGCTTCGATCAATCGTACATTTCGATGCCCGTCGAGATCCAAGCGCTTGCCGGTGATGCGCAGCTGATCGGCGCTGGAATCGACCGCCGCCACTTCGCCTAGCTGACCCACCTGGGAAGCGAACCAGCGGGTCGTCTCGCCCGTCCCGCAGCCGATGTCCGCCACCCGCATGCCGGGCAACACGCCAAGGGATCGCATCACCTCGCGTTCCGAGGTGCCGCAGACACAGTCGATGAGAGCCAGCCTTGCCGCCCTTGGATTGCTGCGGCATACTTTGCGCGAGAATTCCAAGAGCCCGCATGAGCCATTCCCTACGTGTTGCAGTTTTCGCCGTGCCATTTTAAGGACCGAATTGCTCATTGAGTCCCAAGCGCAAGGCAGCACACGATGAACGCTTCGCCGATGCGGATGCCGACGATCACGCTCGACGATGACGCTTGGGACGACTTGCTCAGCTTCATCGAGGAGCGGCGGGTCATCCCGATCGTCGGGCCCGAGCTGTTGCAGGTGTCGACCGACCGCGGTCCGCGGCTGTTGTACGACTGGCTGGCCGAGAAGCTCGCGGGGCGCCTGAACGTCGACATTTCATCGCTCCCCCAGCCCTACACGCTGAACGATGTCGTCTGTTGGTTCCTGGCCGCGCGCGGGCGGCGCGAGGAAGCCTACGTGCGTCTGCGCGGCATTCTCAAAGAGGCCAATTTCCCGCCGCCGCAGGCCTTGCGCCGCTTGGCGGCGATCACCGACCTCGATTTGTTCGTCTCGACCACCTTCGACTCGCTCCTTGAAAACGCCATAAATATGGAGCGCTTCGGCGGCACGCCCTCGACCGAGGTGCTCTCGTACGCGCCCAATCGTGTCGTCGATTTGAGCGGCGAACGCGAACATCTGCAGCGCCCGGTGGTCTACCATTTGTTCGGGCGCCTCTCGGCGTCGCCCACCTATGTGATCTCGGATGAGGATCTGCTTGAGTTCATTTGCGCCCTGCAGAGCGAGCATCTCGCCCCGGAGAAGCTGTTTCACGAGCTCGAACACAATCACCTGCTGTTCATCGGCAGCAATTTCACCAATTGGCTCGCGCGGCTGTTTCTGCGCATGGCGAAGCGCCACCGCCTCTCCGATCCGCGCGACGTGGGCGAAGTGTTGGCGGACGACACCACCAGCCAAGACGAGCGCTTGGTGTCCTTTCTGCAGCAGGTGAGCGTGCGCACCCGAATCTACATGGGCGCGGAGCGATTCGTCGACGAATTGCACGCTCGCTGGCAGGCGAGGCGCAAACCCGCCGCTGCGAGCGAAGCCTCCGCGGCGCCGGCCCGCTTTTTGCCGCCGGCGCGGGAGATGCCCGACAACGCGGTGTTCATCAGCTATGCCCGCGAGGATCTCTTTGCCGTGCAGCAGATCAAGGCAGGTCTCGAGGCGGCAGGCATCACCACCTGGTTCGACATGGACCGGCTGGAGGCGGGAGACGACTACGATCGCAAGATCAAGCAGAACATCGCGCGCTGTTCTTATTTCATCCCGGTCGTCTCGGCGACGACGCAGCGGCGCCTCGAGGGCTACTTCCGGCGCGAGTGGAGTTATGCCATCGACCGGGTGCGCAACATGGCCGATGGGGCGCTCTTTATCCTGCCGGTGACGATCGATGCCACGGTGGCGGCCGTGGCCTTGGTGCCGGACAAATTCAAGTCGCTGCACTTCAATTATCTGCCGGGCGGCGTCGTGCCGAGTGAATTCTCCAGCCGACTGAGCGACTTCATGCGGGCGCGGCAGCAGTGAACCTGCATCGCGCAAACTCGGGCGACGCGGCTCCCGGCGCATCGACCATCGATGCCGCCAATCCCTGGCTGGGTCTTGCCTCGTTTACCGAGGAAACCCGGCAATTTTTCTACGGGCGGGAAGAAGAAGTCGCGGAGCTGGCCCGCCGCGTACAGCGCAAGCTCCTCACCATCCTGTTCGGCCAGTCCGGTCTCGGCAAGACCTCGATCTTGCGCGCCGGGCTTGTGCCGCGCCTGCGCGCTCAGGGCTATTGCCCGGTATATGTGCGCATCGACTACAGCCGCGAGGCGCCGGAGCCCTCCGAGCAGATCAAGCGCGCGATTCAGCAAACGGCGAGCCGCTCGGGCGAGTGGACCCAATCGGGTGTTGCGGTCGTGGGCGAATCCTTGTGGGAGTTTTTGCATCACCGCGACGATGTGCTGCGGGACGCCTCGGGCGCAACCCTCGTGCCACTTCTGATCTTCGATCAATTCGAGGAGATCTTCACGCTGGCGCAGTCGGATGATTTCGGCCGCGCGCGCGCGGCGCGCTTCATCGAAGACCTCGCCGACCTGGTCGAGAACCGGCCGCCGAAGGCCTTGGAGGCGAAGCTCGAGGAGGATGAGTCCGCAGCGGAGGGCTTCGATTTCGCGCGCAGCGACTACCGCGTGCTGATCTCGCTCCGGGAGGATTATCTGGCGCCGCTCGAAGGGCTTAAGGCGGCGATGCCCTCGATCACGCAGAACCGCTTGAGGCTCGCGCCGATGACGGGCAAACAGGCCTTGGCGGCCGTCATGCTACCCGGCAAGGGGCTCGTCACCGAGGAAGTCGCGGCCGCGATCGTGCGTTTCGTCGCGGGCGGAGCCGAGCTTGCGAATGCCGAGGTTGAGCCGTCCTTGCTCAGTCTCATTTGCCGGGAATTGAACGATACCCGGCTCGCCGAAGGCCGCAGCGAAATTTCTCTCGATTTGCTGGCCGGATCGCACGCGAGCATCCTCGGTAATTTCTACGAACGCTCGCTGGCGGACCAGCCGCCGGCGGTGCGCCGCGTCATCGAAGATGAATTGCTGACCGACTCGGGCTTTCGCGAAAACATCGCCGAGGAGCGTCTGCTCGCGAGCTTCAAAGCCGCCGGGGCCGAGCCGAACGCGCTCGCCGTGCTCGTCAACCGGCGCTTGCTGCGCATCGAGGAGCGCCTCGACGTGCGCCGGGTCGAGCTCACGCACGACGTGCTGTGCGGCGTCGTCAAGGCGAGCCGCGACTTGCGCCGCGAACGCGAGGCGCGCGATGCCACCGAACGGCTGCTCGCCGAGCAGCGCGAGCGCGAGCTCGCGGCGAGGCGTGCGCTGGTGCGTGCACGCCAAGTCGCGACCGTGTGCATCGTGCTCGCCATCGGGGCGGCGGCTGCAGCGCTCTTCGGGTATGTGAGCGCAAATCGTGCGCGGCATGCGGAACTCACGGCGCATGAAGTCGGCGCGGCGGCCGATCAAGCGCGGCGTCAGGCCGAGCAGCTCTTGGGATATCTCACAGATGACTTCGCGCGCGAGCTCGAAACCTTCGGGCGCTTGGACATCGTCGCCGAACTCGCTAAGCGGCAGGTCGATTATTTCAACGCCCTGCCGCCGACGCTCAGGGGCCCCGAGTCGGTGCGCAACGGCGCGCGGGCGATGGTCTATTACGCGGGTGCGATGCGCAGATTGGGCAAGTCTCAGGCGGCGATGCCGGTGGCGACCGAAGCGAAGCGGCTGCTCGAGCAGCTGCGGGCGCAGGGCGATTCCTCGGAGGCAACCACCATCGTGCTCGCCTTGGCGGGCGCCGTTCAGGCCAAGATCTTGTCCAATCAACAAAGTCCGCAGGCGCTGCCGACGGCGGAGCGTGCGGCGGCGCTGTTGAAACCCGTCGCCGAAGCACCGAAGGCGTCGGTGGCCGCGCGCCGTGCGTACGTCGAAGTCCTCACCGGGTTGGGATTCGAACAGCAGGCGCAAACCGGCAACGAAAAGGCCGCCGTCGGGACGCTGCAGCGCGCCAAGGACACGGCCGCCCAGCTCGGCGCGCGCGATCTGTCGAATATGGAAATGGCGGCCCGCTATGCCGAAGCCGGCACCTGGCAAACCCAGGCCTTGATCGCCTTAGGCCGCAACGAGGAAGCACGGCAGGCAGGCACCGATGCGAGCGACCTTGCGGCCAAGGTCTTGGACGCTCGCCCCAATTACTTGCAGGCCCTGCGCGCGCAGGAAGTGGCGCTGGGTGCTTTGGGGGCCCTCGCGCTCATGGAGATGCGGCCCGCTGATGCGGTGAGTGCCCAGGAGCGCGACCTGCGCAACGCGATCGTGCTCGTGCAGCTGGATCCGACCAACACGATATCGATCAACAATTTGGGCTCCGGTCGTCAGGGCCTCGGCGATGCGTACTGGGCGGCGGGGCGAGTGGCGGAGTCGCTGCAGTCATATCGATTGGGGCTGGAGGACTTGGGGCGCGTCGACCACGGGGAAGTGTTTTTCAAGATCAATACCATCTGGGGGAACGTGCAGCTCGCGGCCCATGAGGCCGATGACTCCGATTTGCCACATGCCGAGGCGAACCTGGCGAACGCCATGCGCCTCACCGCGGAGCTGCATCAAAGCGCAGCGCCGGGCAGTTCGATTCCGGCGATGAGCCAGTGCCTGTCCGAATACGGGCGGGCCGCGGTCGCGATGTGGCGCGGCGATGCGGCGAGCGCCCGGCAAATCACCCAAGACGTCGTCGGCGTCATGAAGAGCCTGCAACCCAAGGGCGGCCTCGAGACGTTTTACCAAAACATCTGCACCTTCAGCGCGTTCAACGTGCACGGACAGGCCGCTTACCTGCTCGGCGATTACGAGGGGGCCGAGCGGGCGGCGCGCGACGCTCTCGAAGCGCGCGCGCGCTGGCCGGTGCAAAACGACCAGGAACGGCGCGATCAGGCCGAGGCGTCGATCGGGCTCGCGCTCGCGCTGGTGCGCCAGGGGCACACTGCGCAGGCGCTCGAGGTCATCGACCCGGTGGTCAAGCTGCACCGCGAACTCGCGGCCCGCAACCACGGCGATCAATGGCAGCACGTCGAATTGGCGAGCGCGCTGTACGTGGAGGCCTTGTGCGATCCGCCGCGGCGTGCGGCGCTCCTGCAAGAGGCGGCGGCCCTGGTGAACTCCGTGCCCGCCGCCATGCGCACATTGCACAGCGTGCGCCGCTGGCACGATAGGATCGCGCGGGGCGCCGGGTGAACGCCAAGCCGGCGATTTTCCGGTCGACCGGCCAACCGGGGTTTACGGCCTACGTGAGCGAGAATCCGCGCCGGGTCGAGGCCCGAAAGCTCGAACACACGGTGCAAGTCCGCTTCACGCCCGTCGCCTGCAACGTGGAGACCGCCGAGGGATCCGTCCAAGCCAAACCCGGGGATGCGATCATCACCGGCATCGCAGGCGAACATTGGCGTGTCTCGCGGGCGCGCTTTCACGAGAAGTACCAGCCCGTGCCGCCGACCGTCGCGGGCGAGTCGGGTCCGTATCACAGCCTGCGCTATCGAGTCCTCGCGCTGCAAATGGACCACCCTTTTGAGGTGCTGCTTGCCGACGGCGTGTCGCGCCTGCAGGGGCACGTGGGGGATTGGCTGATCGACTATGGCGACGGCAGCTTGGGGATCGTCGCGAGGCCGATCTTCGAAACGACCTACGAAGTTCTTGGATAGGTATCCCGTGACCTTCCACCAGGCGGTACTGCGCCTTCTGCTCCTCGGAAGCCGGCTTAAGCTGCCGCCGCCGCCGCCGAAGCCGCGGCCGCCGGCGCGGCTCCTGCCCTTGATCGATGCGGTCGCGCCGGCGCACAAGGCATTCGATGACCGCGCGGTATTCGCGGGACACCGCTATCGCAGCAGCTTCTGGGCGATTTACCTCTTGAGCGCGATCGCCGTGCTGTGCGCGGTGATGCCGCTCGCTCTCGGTTGGGACAGCCGCGCTCACGCGCTGCATCCGTTTGCCGGACTGTGGGCCGTTGCCGAGGTTTGCACGATCGCGGTGGTGAGTGCGATCTATTGGCGAGGCCATCGGCGCGACTGGCAAGGCGAGTGGCTGCGGACGCGCACCACCGCCGAATTGACCTGGTACCTGCCGCTGGTCGCGCCGCTCGTGGATTTTTCGGAAGCGTCCGGCGAGGGCAGTTGGTACCGACGAGTGTTCGATCCGGGCGGGCATCTGCCGGCGACCGATGATGTGGCCCTGCTGTGCGCGCGCAACGAAGCGCTGGCCCGGCGAATTCTCGCGGGCGCGTGGTCGGATCCTGAGTTCATTTCGAGCTATTCGCGCTGGTCGATCGACATTCTGTTGGGGCAGCGCCATTATCATCGGCGGATCGCCACCATCCAGCACGCGTTGCTGCACCGGGTGCATCGTGTGAACGGCGTGCTGTTCGGGTTGACCGCTGTCGGGGCGATGATGCACCTGTGGGTGCACACGCTGTGGCTGTCATTGCTGACGACATTCTTTCCCGCCCTCGGCGCATCGCTCCACGGCGCCCTGGCGCAGTCCGAGTCCTATCGGCTCGAGGCGACCTCCGAACGGCTGGTCGCTGATTTGCAGGGTGCGATCATCCGGATCCAATTGGCGCTCGATACGGCCAACCAGTCCTCGCCACCGGATCTGCTCGCGGTCGCCGAGCCGATCAAGGAATCGATCGAAGCCGCGGTCGCCCTCATCCTCGAAGAACATCAGAATTGGCAAATGCTGGTGCGGCCGCACCTGCTGCCGCTCGGCTAGCGGCGATTCGGGCTATTCGAAATCGCGCCGCAACGCCTCCGCCACCGAAGCCGGCAGCGGATTCACCATATGCCGGTAGTGCTCGTGATCGACGCCGATGCACAGCGGCGCACCGCTCTTCACGGCCTCGATCATCGAGCTCGACAGCTCGAAGCGCAGGAAATGCACGGCCGAAGTCTTCTCTTGGTTTTCGCGCTCCATGTCCTCGTCGGCGATGGCAAATACGCGCTCCATTTCGCTGACCCGTACCCAGCACCGGTCCTCCACGCCGATCAACTGCTCGAGTGCGACGTGCCTCTCGCCGGTATCGGGAAATTCGAGGAGCAAGGTCACTTTCCAATTGCTGCCGTCGGGAACCAGCGGATTGTACGCGTCGAGTTCGCCTTGAATCCCCTCGCTCTCGAAGATGCGCTCGACGCGCAGCATCTCGAGGATTTGGTAGCGGATGGTCGTGCGATCCTCGAAACACCAGGTCATGTTGGGGCCGACCTGCACGTTGCGGCGCTGTTTGTGCGCGATGACTTCGCTGCGCAGCCGCGGCCGTTCGGTCGCGTATTGCTCCAAACTCATCAAGTCCTTGCGGGTGAGTTTCTTCATGTGCGGCTTACAGACCGTAGGCCATTCTGAGCAGCGTCAAGGGATGCGTCGGCGGCCGCCCGTTCTTGAGTCCGCTTTCGATTTGATGACCGGCCATCGGGCAGTCGCTTGCGTAGAAGTCCGCGCCGCTTGACTCCACGCGCTGCATGACGGGCCTGCCGATCTTCATCGACACATCGTGATACTCCTTTTTCACGGCGTAGGTGCCGTTGTGGCCCGAACACCGCTCGATCGGCTCGACCGTGGTTCCGGGCACGAGCTCGAGGATATCGCGGGTCTTGAGCCCGATATTCTGCACCCGCAGATGGCAGGCGACATGATAGGCGACCTTGCCCAAGGGTCGGGCGAAGTCGGTGCGCATCAGCCCGGCCTTGTGCCGCAGCGCCAGATATTCGAAGGGATCGAAGATGCGCTCCTTGATGGCCGCAACTCCTGCATCTTCGGGGAACATTAGGGGTAGCTCTTGTTTGAACATAAGCACGCACGAGGGGATCGGCGCGACGATGTCGTAGCCGCGCTCGATCATCGCGAGCAGTGCCGGGACGTTCTTGGCCTTCAAATCGGCCACCGCATCGAGATCGCCCAACTCGAGCTTAGGCATCCCGCAGCAATTTTCCCGCTCGGCGAGCGCGACCTCGATGCCGTTGTGCTCGAAGATTTTCACCAGATCGAGCCCGATCTCAGGTTCGTTTCGATTGCCGTAGCAGGTCGCGAACAGCGCCACTTTGCCGGGACTTGCGCCGGCTGTGCGCGTCTCCGCGGGCGGCTTGAGTTCGCGCCTGAGCCGGCCGCGCAGAGTGCTCGAGCGGTACGGCGGCACCGGCGCCTCGTGGTGCACGCCTAAGGTGGCTTCGAGGAGCTTGCGACCCACGGAGCTGTGGTTCAGCGCGTTCACCGCTTCGGCGATGACCGGGATGCCCGCGATCTTGCCCACGAGGTCCGTCGCGCTCAACACCTTGTCGCGAAAGCGAGTGCCGCCGCCGCGGTGCTTGACGGCCTTGGCGCGCAGCATCAAGTGCGGGAAGTCGACGTTCCAGGGATGCGGCGGCACATAGGGGCACTTGGTCATGTAGCACATGTCGCAGAGATAACAATGATCGACCACTTTCCCGTAGGCCTTCTTGTCGACGCCGTCGATTTCGCCGGTCTTCGACTCGTCGATCAAATCAAACAGCGTCGGAAAGGCGTTGCACAGATTGAAGCAGCGGCGGCAGCCGTGGCAGATGTCGAATACTCGCTCGAGTTCCTTATCGAGCGCGACCGGGTCGTAGAATTGCGCTTCCTGCCAGCCTAGGGCATGGCGCGTCGGCGCCTCGAGACTGCCTTCGCGGTCTTTCTTGATCTCTCCTTCCGACACGATATCTCCCGGGCGAAAAAAGGCGGGCTCCCTCATCGGAGCCCGCTTGGCTTGCATCGCCCGGCAGGGGCGTTGCGGGGTCGAGCGCAGGGTTACAGGTTATCCAACGCCTTTTGAAAGCGATTGGCGTGGGACCGCTCGGCTTTCGCGAGCGTCTCGAACCAATCGGCAATTTCGTTGAACCCTTCCTCTCGGGCGCTCCTCGCCATTCCCGGGTACATGTCGGTGTATTCGTGGGTCTCGCCGGCGATGGCCGCTTTCAAGTTCAGCGCGGTCGCGCCGATCGGCAATCCGGTGGCCGGATCGCCCACCGCTTCCAAATACTCCAGATGCCCGTGGGCATGGCCGGTCTCGCCCTCGGCCGTGGAACGAAACACAGCCGACACGTCGTTGAAGCCTTCGACGTCCGCCTTGGCCGCGAAGTACAAATAGCGCCGATTAGCCTGCGATTCGCCGGCAAAGGCGTCTTTCAAGTTCTTTTCCGTCTTGCTGCCTTTCAAGTTCACGACAAACTCCTTCCGATTGATGAATCCGGAACTCAATGGTTAAGGTAATTCCCTAGTGACGGTAGACCGCGAGGGCGCGCCAGTCAAATGGGCGGTTTCTATCGGCGCGATCACCGGTATCTATCGTGTTCCGGCGGGCCGCCTTAGACTGTTTTGGCACAGCGGAGAGCCCACATGAGACGAATTTTTCTGGCAGCACTTGGCGTTCTTCTGCTGGGCGCCACTGCCGCGCCGCCCTATTCCATTCAAGCCATTCGCTTGGCCGACTCTCGCGGCGATGCGGTGGCCGAGATGGTCATTGGCGCTCCCAAGGACGAGAAGATCGATACGGTCTATGCCCTGTGGCTGATCCGCGGCGGTGGGCACAATATTCTCTTTGACAGTGGTTTTCACCGCGCGCGTTGGTTCAAGGAGTTGGTCATCAAGGATTTCCTCTCCCCGGATGAAGCGGTGCGCCTCGCCGGGGTGAAGCCCGAGGAGGTCACCGACGTCGTCAACAGCCACGCGCACTGGGATCATATGGGCGGCATCGACCCCGAGGACGCGGTGGAGCTGGTGCGGCTCAACACCGAAGGGCGCCTGCGCCTCATCGACGGCGACAATGTCGAGATTCTTCCTGGGATTTGCGCGTACATGGGCGGGCGGCACACGTTTGCATCGCAATATCTTCGGGTGGATGGGAGTCCGCCCTTCGTACTGGCCTCGGACAACGTCTATTTGTATCGCAACCTGACCGAGCACAGGCCCAGCGCGACGTTCAGCGAAGCGGACTATCCGGCGAATCTGGCCAATCAGCAGCGCATGATCTTGCTGGCGGGCGGCTCGATGGAGCGCGTGATACCCGGGCATTACGCCCTGCAATTCCAGAAGTATCCGACGGCAGGGCGCATTGCCAACATCCGTTGAATCGACCCCTCCGCCGGGCGTCGGCGGCAGCGGGGTTTCGCCAATTGACAAAGCCGCGTAAGGCGATTCTCATACGACGAGCATGAGTGGGGACGGCCGGGATGTTCTGTTGAATACTGCTTCACAGCCTGTTGGCGAGATCGACGTCGCGCTCGCCCATGCGAAGCGGCTGCTCGACAAGAGCCCCGAACTCGCGGCGGAGCAGGCGCGCGAGATCTTGAACGTGGTCCCGGGGCATCCCATCGCCCGCCTGATTTTGGGCGCCGCGCAGCGCGTGGCGGGGCGCGCGCAGGCGGCCCTCGAGATTCTGGAACCCCTCGCGGTGGACCAGCCGCGTGCCGCTCCTGTCTACCTCGAACTCGGCATCGCGCGCGGCGAAGCCGGCCGCGGCCGCGACGCGATCGCGGCGCTGCGCCGTGCGGTGCAGCTGCAGCCCGGCTCCGCCGACGGTTGGCGACTGCTCGCCGATTACCTCGATGCCGAGGGCGACGCCGCCGGCGCCGATCAGGCGAGGGCGCAATACCTCAAGGCGGCCACCCAGGATCCGCGGCTGATGGAAGCCGCCGCGGCGCTGGTCGAGAACAATCTGCCGCTCGCCGATGCGCGTCTGCGGGCGCACCTTGCCGCACACGCGACCGATGTCGCGGCGCTGCGCATGTTGGCGGAGGTCGCCGGACGGCTGCGCCGGTACCGGGATGCACAGGAGCTGCTCGAGCGCTGTCTCGAGCTCGCGCCGAGTTTCGATGCCGCGCGCCACAACTACGCCGTCGTGCTCAACCGCCAGAGCAAGCAGGCGGCGGCTCTGCCGCAGGTCGAGCGGCTGCTCGCGAAGGAGCCGCGGAATCCCAACTATTTGAATCTCAAGGCGGCAATTCTCGCTCACCTCGGCGATTCCGCCGATTCGATCAGGATCTACGAAACGGTATTGACCGAGTATCCGCGGCAGCCGAAGGTCTGGATGAGCTACGGCCATTGCCTGAAGACGGCGGGCCGTCAAGAGGGCAGCGTCGCCGCGTACCGGCGCGCGATCGCGATGGAGCCGACCTTGGGCGAGGCCTATTGGAGCCTCGCGAATCTCAAGACCTTTCGCTTCTCCGAATCCGACCGGCAGGGGATCACGAAAGCCCTCCAGCGGACTGACCTGTCGGACGACGACCGCTTGCATTTAGAGTTCGCGCTCGGGAAGGCGCTCGAGGACGCCGAGTCCTACGAAGAGTCGTTCGCTCATTACGCCAAGGGCAACGCCATACGCAGAAAGCAACACCCCTACAGCGTCGACGAAGAGACTCGATACGTGAGCCGCTGCAAGGCGCAATACACGCCCGAGTTTTTCGAGAAGCGCAAGTCGGCGGGGGCGCCATCGGCGGAGCCGATTTTCATCGTGGGCCTGCCGCGGTCGGGCTCGACGCTGCTCGAGCAGATTCTGGCGAGCCATTCCCTGGTCGAAGGCACCATGGAGCTTCCGGACCTGCCGCAGATCGCGCGCGAGCTCGCCGGTCGGGACGAGGGCGAGCATGAGGCGCCCTTTTTCGAGGCGGTTGCGGCGCTTCCGCCCTCGGAACTCGCCACCTTAGGTGTACGGTATCTTCAATCGACTCGCGTTTACCGCAAGACCGACGCGCCGTTCTTCATCGATAAAATGCCGAATAACTGGCTATCCGTGGGGCTGATCCATCTCATATTGCCGAACGCCAAGATCATCGACGCCCGGCGCCATCCGCTCGGCTGCTGCTTCTCGGCGTTCAAGCAGAATTTCGCCCGCGGCCAGAATTTCTCCTACGATCTCGCTGATCTGGGCCGATACTACCGCGGCTACGTTGAACTCATGGCCCACGTCGATAAAGTGCTGCCGGGACGCGTATATCGAGTATTCTACGAATCCATGATCGAGGATACCGAGGCTGAGGTTCGCCGGCTGCTCGAGTATTGTGGGCTGCCGTTCGAGGAGCGGTGCCTCAAATTCTATGAGAACGAGCGGGCGGTGCGCACCGCGAGTTCCGAACAGGTGCGCCGGCCCATTTTCCGTGATGGAATGGACCGCTGGCGGCATTACGAGCCGTGGCTCGGGCCATTGAAACAGGCACTGGGTCCGGTTCTCGAGCATTATCCGGCCGTGCCGGATTTTGCATCTGCGTCTTAAAAGTTTACGGTTCATCAATTAAGAAAACTGAAGGGAGCAAGGGACTACTATGACTCGTAGCCGAAACACCACTGGGCGTCAATGCCTACCCGTCGCCGGTCGCCCGCGCGATACCCGTCACCATGTTCTGCACCGCTTGCCGCTCGCCTCGGCCATTTCGGCGATCCTGGCCGGCGGCGTGCCCGCTGTTCACGCCGCCACCGACGCGGAAACCACCACGCTCGAAGAGGTCGTGGTCACGGCGCAGAAGCGCACCGAGAATCTGCAGGACGTGCCGGTGAGCATCCAGGTGTTGAGCGGCGCCGAACTGCAAAGCCTCGACGTGAGCGGCCTGGACGGCTATGTGAAATACTCGCCCAGCATCGCCTACTCACGCGGCCAGGGCCAGGGAGGGAATGGTCAGCCGGGCAGCTCGCACATCTACATGCGCGGCGTGGTGAGCGGCGCCAGTGAAAATCACTCCGGATCGCAGCCGACCGTCGGCACTTATCTCGATGAGCAGCCGGTGACCACCATCGACGGCACGCCGGACGTTCATCTGTACGACATCCAGCGCATCGAAGTTCTCGAAGGACCTCAGGGGACCTTGTACGGCGCGAGCTCGGAGGCGGGCACGGTGCGCATCATCACCAACAAGCCGGACCCCACGGCGTTCTCGGCGAGCTACGACGTCAAGGGCGACCAGGTAAATCACGGGGGCAAGGGTTACGAAGCAGACGCCTATGCCAACATACCGATCTCCCCCATCGCGGCGATTCGCCTCGTCGGCTATTACGAGCATGACGGCGGTTATATCAACAATGTGGCGGGAACCAATCAGAGCGCGTGTATCGTGAACGGGGTGCGCACCTTCCCGTCGTGGGACGGCGTGGCCCCCAGCTATCCGGCAATCACGCCGTGCCCGGCACCGGGCATAGTTGGCCAAGGCGCTATCAGCAATGCCGCCTATCGGGCGAACAACTACAACCCGGTGGACTTGAAGGGCGGACGCGCCGCCCTCAAGATCGACATCAACGACAATTGGACCGTGACGCCGAGCGTCATGGCCCAGGGCGTCTCGAGCGAGGGTTTTTTCGGCTACGACCCGGGGGTGGGCAACTACCAGATCGCGCATTTCGGTCCCGAGAGTTCGAATGATACCTTCACCCAGTCGGCCTTGACGGTTGAGGGAAAATTCAACGACTTTGATCTCACCTACGCGGGCGCCTTCATGAAGCGCGATACGCACTCGATCGCCGACTACAGCGACTACAGCGAATTCTATGACCGTATTTTTGGATCGGGTACTTACTACTGGCTCGGCAACAACGGCAAGCCGATCATGCCGCAGGAACTCGTGATCACGAAGGGGTATTTCCAGAAATGGAGCAACGAAGTGCGCCTGAGCACCCCGCAGGATCTGCCGGTGCACGCGACGTTCGGCGTGTTCATCCAGCGTCAGCTGCATGATATTTGGGAGCAGTACACGATGCCGGGATACGGGTTTACGAACCCCTACGGTACGCCGAATTCTGCGACTCCCAACCCGGACGGGTTTGCCGACTCTTTGTCCATCCCGACACTGGCAAATACCATCTGGCTCACCGATGAGCAGCGCGTCGACCGCGACCAGGCGGCTTTCACCCAAGTGACCTGGGACATCAATTCGCAGTGGGCATTGAACGGCGGCCTGCGATACTTTACCTATGACAATACCTTGCAGGGATTCTATGGATATTCCGCGGGGTACAGTGTACAAGCGCCCCTCACCGCCGGGGTGGGTCAGATTACGTGTTTCGCGCCGGCGTCGACTCCATTCGCGCCGTGCACGGATCTCAATAATCGAGTGACCGGCAGCGGCAACGTGCCGCGGGCGAACCTCACCTACAAGATCACACCCGATAAGATGGTCTACGCCACCTTCTCCAAGGGCTTTCGCCCGGGCGGCGTCAATCGCACTGCGGTGCCGGGCATCGGTCCCTACCAGGCCGATTATTTGAAGAACTACGAGGTCGGCTGGAAAACGCAATGGTTCGATCACCGTCTGCGTTGGAACGGCGCGGTGTTCTGGGAGAATTGGAACAATTTTCAATTTTCGTTCCTGGGGCCGAACAGCTTGACCATCATCGAGAACGGCGGTAACGCGACCATCAAGGGCATCGAGAACGAGATCGAATGGCAGGCGACCAATGCGCTCACGTTGAGCACCGCCTTTACATTCTTGGATCCGCGGTTGACCGAGAATTATTGCGGTCAAGCGGTTGGCGTGACGGATTGTCCGAATCAGGTGACGCCGCAGTCGTTCGGGCCACCCGTGATCGGGCCGCAGGCCCCGTCCGGCACCAACCTACCCGTCACTCCCAAGTTCAAGGGCAACATCATCGCGCGCTACAGCTTCGATGAGTTCAAGGGATGGAAGCCGTTCGCGCAGAGTTCGTGGATGTATCAGTCTCAGTCGACGCCGACGCTGAAGGTATACCAAGCGCAGATTGTCGGCACGCAGCCCGCCTACGGCCTGGTGGATTTGTTTGGCGGAGCGACGCACGACAATATGACGGTCCAACTCATCGTGACCAACGTGGCCGATCGGCTTGCGCAGCTGTCGCGCTTCGTGCAGACGAATCCGAATCACGATAATCAGCCGTACGTCATCCCCGGGCAACCGCGCACCTTCGCGATTCAGTTCGGCCAGAAGTTCTGACCTCGACGCGCCAAACGGGCCATTCGGCCCGCTTGGCGCGAGATCGGCTGCACGCGATTGTTGGCGGCGCTGGCGCGGGTCGTCGCGCCGCTCAAGTGCGGTCACTCTTGGCTGCGAGGTACCCATGCAAATCAAGGTTTTCTCTCACGTTTTGGTGCTGGCCGGATTTCTGGCGAGCGCCGCCGCGCAGGCCGAGCGCGCGCCGGTGCTCGGGCAGATCGATCTGCCGCACCCTTATTACTATCGGGAGATGTACCTGCCGCAATTGACCGGCGGCCCGGCGAGCCTCGCCTGGTCGCCCGATTCCAAGGAACTGATCTATGCCATGGCGGGCTCCCTGTGGCGCCAGAAGATCGGGGAAGGATCCGCGCACCAGCTTACCGCTGCAACCGCTTACGATTATCAGCCGGATTGGTCGCCGGACGGGCGCTGGGTCATCTTTAGCTCCTATCGGGGCGATGCCATTGAGCTGTGGCTGCTCGACTTGCAGAACGGCCGGACCCAGCCGCTCACGCAGAACGGTGCCGTGAATACCGAGCCGCGATTCTCGCCCGACGGCAAGCGCGTCGTGTTCACCTCGACCCTGTACAACAAGCGCTTTCACGTGTTCACCGCCGATTTCGGCGGCGGCAAGTTGGCGAACATCAGGCGCCTCGCCGGCGAGCACAAGAGCGATCTGCCTCGCTATTACTACAGCCCATTCGACCACGAGATCAATCCGGTCTGGAGTCGCGACGGCCGCGACATCATCTACGTCTCAAATCGCAATCATATTTACGGCACCGGCGGATTCTGGCGCACGCCGGCAATGCCCGGTGCCGCCGCGGCTGCCGACGGCACACCGGATGGCGGTGCGCGGGAATTTCACACCGAGGAAACGAACTGGAAGGCGCGTCCGGACTTGTCCCCCGACGGATCGCGGCTGGTCTACAGCTCCTATCTCGGGCGCGCCTGGCACAACCTGTGGCTGCTGCCCTCGGGCGGCGGCGATGCGTTTCCGATCGCTTACGGCGATTGGGACATGACCTATCCGCGCTGGTCGCCGGATGGGACGCGCATCGCCTTCATCTCGAACAAAAGCGGCGGCACGGAAATCGACCTCATCGAGATTCCGGGCGGCCTGGTGCAATCGCTGCCCGCCCCGGAGCGCCGCTACCTGCACCCGATGGCGCACCTGCACCTCGATATCAAGGATGCAGAAGGGCATCCCGCCTGGGCACGCATCAGCGTCACTGATGCGGCCGGCCGGTTCTACGCGCCGGCGGGCGCGTGGATCCACGCGGACGACGGCTTCGATCGCAGCCGCCGGCCCTTCGAGGCGCATTATTTTCACGCCCAGGGAGAGGCGACGATCGAGGTGCCCGCAGGTCCCACCACGGTGCAAATCGTGCATGGGCTCGAGCGCAAGATCGAGCGGCGGCAGGTGGACGCGCTCGCCGACCGGGTGGCGCAAGTCGCGGTGAATCTCGATGAGGACACCTGGGCGGTCCCTGAGGCCGGCCATTGGGCGAGCGCGGACGTCCACGTGCACATGAATTATGGCGGCACCTACCGAAATACGCCGGCACACCTGGCGACGCAGGCGCTCGGCGAAAACTTAAGCTTGGTGCACGCGCTGATCGTCAACAAGGAGCAGCGCTTCCCCGACATCGCCTACAGTGGCTTGGAGCGGGACCCGGCCTCGCAGCCGAACGCCATCATCGTGCACGGGCAGGAATATCACACCAGCTACTGGGGACATGTGGGATTGCTCGACATCGCCGGCGGCATCATCCTGCCGGGCTACGCGGGTTACCCCGACACCGCGGCATCGAGCCTTTATCCGATGAATGCGGACGTGGCGGACATGGCTCACGCCCGCGGCGCGTTGGTGGGCTACGTGCATCCGTTCGACGAGGTTCCCGAACCGATCGCCAAGCCGCGGGAGGCGCTGACCAATGAATTGCCGGTCGATATCGCGCTGGGCAAGGTCGATTACATGGAGATCCTGGGCTTCAGCGATCATCGCGCCACCGCCGCGGTGTGGTACCGCCTCTTGAACTTGGGGTTTCGCATTCCCGCGGCCGGCGGCACGGATGCGATGGCGAATTTTGCCTCCCTGCGCGGGCCGGTGGGCATGAACCGCACCTACGTGCGCGTACCCGGCGAGGTCACGGTGGAGCAGTGGCTGCAGGGTCTTAAGCATGGTCGCAGCTTCGCGACCAATGGGCCCTTATTGGGCTTCACCCTCGGCGGCGCCGGGGTGGGCGATGAGTTGAAGTTCGCCGGCGCGCAGCCGCGGGTCGCATTCTCGGTGCACCTGCGCTCGATCGTCGCCGTCGATCACCTGGATCTCGTTTGCAACGGCCGCGTTGCGCGCCCGTTCGTCACAGGCGCGCCTTCGGATCGGCTCGACGTCGAGGGCGAGATTCCGTTGAACGCGAGCGGCTGGTGCGTATTGCGCGCCTCGACCGATTCGGCGCGCGATGAGGTCTTGGACAATTACGTCTACGCGACCACCAGCCCGATTTATATATCCATCGACGGCGCGGCGCCGCGTTCGTCGGAGGACGCCCAATATTTCACGGCTTGGATGGATCGGCTCACCGAGTCCGCCTCGCGTTATCCCGATTGGAACAACGCGGCCGAGAAACGCGGGGTTCTCGACCGGATCGCGCAGGCGAAAGCGCTTTACCAGGGCATGCAGTAGGCGGGCGCGCTGCCCCGGCCCATGGGTCGACGGAAATGGGTCGAGGCAGCGTGCCGGTGTCAGGCGGCCAGTACGCCTTTCGATTTCGCGGTGTGGGTCGCGATCAGATCCATCAGCGCCGGCGAGAGACAATCGTAGGGCTCGAGCTTCAGCTCCTTGAGTCTCGCGCGGATGGCGGGCATCTGATCGGGCTTGGTTCCCCCCTCGATGGCGGAGGAGACGAACGCGGCAAAGCCCGGCGCCTCCCAGCCATTCGCATCCAGAAGCTCCGGGTGCACGAAATCGAAACCGTAAAGCGGATGGCCCTTGTTCTCGATGCGCGCGTACATGTGCACGCCGCATCCGCTGCAGGCATGGCGTTGGATCGCCGCCGATGCATCGACGATTTTGAGCTTATTCGCGTTCGCGGTCACTTCCAGCTTGTCGCGAGGAACGGCGGCCACCAAGGAAAACACGGCGCCGCTCGGCTTCCAGCACTTGGTGCAGCCGCAGACGTGATTGAAGGCGACATTGCTCTTGATGCGCACGGTGACCGGCGCTTCCTTGCACTTGCACTTGAGGGTGCCGCCCGAGAACTTCTTATCGCCCGCTTTGACGCCGTTGTCGACGGCGGGGTGAATCTTGACAGCCATAGTGATTTTCCTCTCTTGTTGATGGACCGCGACTTAATAGACCGCGACACTGCGTATCGACTCGCCCTTGTGCATCAGGTCGAACGCGTCATTAATTTTGTCGAGCGGCATCTTGTGCGTGATCAAGTCGTCGATGTTGATCTTACCATTCATGTACCAATCGACGATCTTCGGCACATCGGTGCGTCCGCGGGCTCCGCCGAATGCCGAACCCTTCCACACCCGTCCGGTCACGAGCTGAAAGGGCCGCGTCTGAATGACCTTTCCGGCGCCCGCGACGCCGATGATCACCGACACGCCCCAGCCGCGATGGCAGCACTCGAGCGCTTGACGCATGATGTCGACGTTGCCGATGCATTCGAAGCTGTAGTCCGCTCCGCCATCCGTGAGGCTGACCAAATGAGCCACGAGATCCTCGCGCAGCTCCTGCGGATTGACGAAATGCGTCATGCCGAATTTTTCGGCGAGCGTTTTGCGGCGCGGATTGATGTCGACGCCGATGATCTTGTCCGCGCCCGCGAGCCTCGCGCCCTGAATGACGTTGAGCCCGATGCCGCCGAGACCGAACACCACCACGTTCGCACCCGGTTCGACCTTCGCGGTATTGATGACGGCGCCGATACCCGTGGTCACGCCGCAGCCGATATAGCAGACCTTGTCGAAGGGCGCGTCCTCGCGAATCTTCGCCACCGCGATCTCCGGCAGCACGGTGAAGTTGGAGAAGGTCGAGCATCCCATGTAGTGGTGGATCAACTCCTTGCCGATGGAAAAGCGGCTGGTCCCGTCGGGCATGACGCCCTTGCCCTGGGTCGCGCGGATCGCCGTGCACAGGTTGGTCTTTTGCGAGAGGCACGATTTGCATTGTCGGCATTCCGGCGTGTAGAGCGGAATGACGTGATCGCCCTTATTGACCGAGGTGACGCCGGGCCCGACATCCACCACGATGCCTGCGCCTTCGTGGCCGAAAATAACGGGAAACAGTCCTTCCGGATCCGCGCCCGAGCGGGTGAACTCGTCGGTGTGGCAAATGCCGGTCGCCTTGATCTCGATCAACACTTCACCGGCGCGCGGCCCCTCGAGGTCCACCGTGACGATCTCGAGCGGCTTGCCGGCTGCGTATGCGATGGCTGCTTTGGTTTTCATGAATGCCTGTCTCGTTCGTTGTTGCTTTCCTGGCCGGTTGACCCGCCGTCTTGGCCATTGTATCTACGTTACCCGGCGGGAGTGAATATCGCCGACGCCGTTGATCCGCGCACGCATCCCAAGTCGATTTTAGGAGAAAGACGGTGAAAAGCATTCCAGCCGGGATAATCATGGCCCAATTGGCGCTTCTCTCCACGCTCGCCGGCATGCGCACGGCGGCGGCCGATCCGCCGGCCGACAGTGCGAAAATCTCGCCCGTGGATCTCGCCAAGAGCGCGCCCAAGGGGTCCCTGGTCAATCCCTACAAGGACACCCAAGAAGACATCGTCGCTCAAGGCGAGGCCTTGTTCAGCAGCAACTCCTGCAGCGCCTGCCACGGGCCCACGGGCGGCGGCGGCCTGTGCCCGCCCGTGACCAACGACATCTGGGTGTATGGCGGCGATGACGACACCCTTTTCCGGCTGATTGCACTCGGCAGCGACGGATTACAAAGTCAAGGCTACAGCCGCACCGGTCACGAAAGCATTGTGGCTCCAATGCCCCCGTTCGGCGGCACGCTCAAGAGTTCCGACGATCTGTGGAAGATTTTGACGTTCATCCGCGCCCATTACCAGGGCGATCCCAGCCGCAAATACGGAAGCGCGGCGTCGCAGCAATAATTTACCGAGGCAACTGGCTAGAATTCCAGCCGCCGCCCAAGGCTTCGATCAGCGCCACGCTCGCCTGCAGGCGGCTCGATAGGACCGTGAGCGCCGTTTCCTCGGCGGTGAACCGGGTTGTTTGCGCGGTGATCACGCTGCTGTAAGGAACCGTGCCCGCCTTGTACTGATTGAGCGTGAGCGTTTCGGCCTCCTTCGCCGCCTTCACGGCCGCCTCCTCGACCGCCGCCTGCTGTTCCAGGATGCGCAAGGTCGCGATCTGATCCTCGACTTGCTCGAAACCGGACAACACCATCTGCCGATAGTTGGCGATGCTCGCCTCATAGGCGGCACGCGCCTGGGCCACTTGCGCCCGCCGCGATCCCGCGTCGAACAGCGTCTCCGCAAGCGTGGGCCCGAAGGACCAGGCTCGGTTCGGCAGGCTGATCAGGTTCGACAACGTGCTGTTCGTGTATTGGTCGGAGCCCGACAGCGTCAGGCTCGGAAAATAAGCCGACGTCGCGACGCCGATCTGCGCGTTGGCCGCGGCCACCTTGCGCTCCGCTTCGGCCACGTCCGGTCTTCTCTCCAACAAGGTGGAGGGCACTCCAGCAGGCACGGTCGGAACGTCCGCGCGCATCGCTTCCACGTTCAAGGAAAATTCCGCGGGCTGCAGACCGACCAGCACCGCGATCGCATGCTCGAGGGTGGCGCGTTGAATTTTGGCATTGATCTGCTGCGCCTGACTCGAGAGCAGCTGCGCTTCCGCACTGACGACATCGGCTTTGGCGGCGACGCCGTAGCGGTAGCGGCTTTCGGTAATCTTCAACGACAGCTGCTCGTCGACGACCGTGTCGTCCAGGAGCTTTTGCAATTGGTCCTGAGCGCGCAATTCGAAATAATCGGTGGCGAGAGTCGCCTGCGCCGATAACTCGGCGGCGGCGAGCGCGGCGGCGCTCGCTTGCGCGGAGGCGCGGTCGCTTTCCACGGTGCGGCGAATTTGGCCCCAGATATCGAGGGTCCAATTGGCGCTGACCCCGACGCTGTTGCTGGTCACCGTGGAGGAGCCTTGAGTGACCGTGGTGATGCCGTTGGTGGTCACGCCGGATCCGCCGCCGCTGCGTCCCGCACCGCGCAGCCGCGTCGCGCTCGCTGCGACGGTCGGCCAGTAGCCTGCCTGAGCCTGACGAACCAACGCCTGCGCTTGATCGTAAGCCGCCACCGCGGCTTTGACGTTCTGGTTCGAAATGTCGATCTTCGCTTCGAGCTGATCCAGCTCCTCGTCGTGGTAAATATCCCACCACGGGCCGCGATTGATGGCATCGTTCGGCTCGCTCGGCTTCCAGTTTTCCTGTTCCTTGTAGTTCGGCACCGCGTCGAATGCCGGTCTTTTATAGTCGGGGCCGACGGCGCACGCCGTGATGAGCGCGATTCCCGCCCCCAACCACAAAAGTCGCCGCGTACGCATCAAGTTCCCGCCTGCGCCGGGCCAAAACCGGCGCCGCTCGCTTCATGGCCGGAATGTCCGGCCGCCGGTCCAGGTTGGTTGAGCTTTCGGCCCCTCTGGAAGCGATGCACATAGAGATAAATCACCGGCGTGGTGTATACGGTGAGCAGCTGACTCACAATGAGGCCTCCGACGATGGCTATCCCCAAGGGCCGGCGCATCTCGGTGCCGTTGCCGTAGGAGACCGCCAAGGGCAGCGCACCGGCGATCGCGGCGCAGGTGGTCATCATGATGGGCCGGAAGCGCAGCGAGCAGGCGTGTGCGATGGCCTGACGCGGATTCAAACCTAAGTTACGCTCCGCGTCGAGCGCAAAATCCACCATCATGATGGCGTTTTTCTTCACGATGCCGATCAGAAGCAAAATGCCCAAAAAGGCGATGAGGCTGAACTCGGTGCCGGTGGCCATCAGCGCGAGCAGCGCCCCGACGCCGGCGGAGGGCAGAGTGGAGAGAATGGTCAGCGGCTGGGAATAGCTTTCATAGAGCACGCCGAGCACGACGTAAATCGCCGCCAGCGCGGCGAGCAGCATCAGCGGGGTGTTGCTGTTGTTCTGCTGAAAGAGGTTGGCGGTGCCATAGGTGCCGCCGCGAATGCTGACCGGTACGTGGATTTCACTCATCTTGCGTTCGATTGCGGCCAGCGCCGTGCCGATCGACACGCCCTCCGGCAGGTTGAACGCAATGGATGTCGAGACCGAAGTGCCGGTGTGATTGACGCTCACCGGCGTGGTGCTCGTCGAGAAGTGGCTGAACGCCGCGAACGGTACGAGCGTTTCCGCGGCCACGCTCACCGCCGAGCCGGTCGAGGTATTGCCGCCGCCGCCGTTCGCCAAGGAGTTCGCCGCATAATTGCGCGCCACGTCCTGGGCCACCGCCGTCGCGCTTGAGGTCGAGCTCGCGCTGCCCGCGCCGCTCGGGGTGAGCACCGTGGTACCCGCCACGGCTTGAGTCGCCTGAGTGCCGGTAACGGCGCCGCCGGAGGTGCTGACATACAACTCGCGCAGAACGTCTGGGTTTTGCCAAAATTCCGGCGCCACTTCCATGACCACGTGGTATTGCTGCGGGCTGAACGGATTATAAATCGTCGATACCTGGGTCTGAGCGAACGCGTCACCCAGCGCGTTGTCGATTTGAATTTCGGTGAGCCCTAAGCGCGATGCGCTGTCGCGGTCGACGATCAAGTCGGCCTCCAATCCGCCCGGCTGCATATCCGAATCCACATCGGTGATTTCCGGTATGTCCTGCATCGCGGTGCGCAGCTTCAGCGACCAAGTCCGCAATTCGGTCAGATCGTCCCCGAGCAATGTGTATTGATACTGCGAGTTGGCGGAGCGGCCGCCGGTGCGCACGTCCTGGACGGCCTGCAAGAAAGTCGTCACGCCGGTCACTTGTGCCAATTTGGGCCGTAAACGGGCGATGACCTTATCGGCCGATACCCGACCTTCGGACAGCGGCTTGAGCGCGATGGTGAGGTTCGCATTTGCACCGCCGCCGCCGAAGGGCCCGAAGCCGCCCCCGCCCACCGAGCCCGTGACGGTGCTGACCGCCGGGTCCTCTTGAACGATGTGCGCCGCTTGCTGCAACTTGCGCTTCATCAGCTGAAACGAGCTGGTCGCATCGCCGCGAATGCCGCCCTGCAGCTGACCGGTATCCTGCTGAGGAAACAGCCCCTTCGGAATGACGACATACAAATAGACATTGAGCCCGATGGTAGCGATGAGCATGAGCAGCATGGCGCGCGGATGATCGAGCGCCCAGCCGAGCGTGTTCATGTAACCCTGCCGCAGGCGCTCGAAGCCCTTTTCGAACGCCTGCGCGAAACGCGTGGGCTTGTGCAGGCCATCTCGCTCGAGCAACAACGAACACATCATCGGCGTGGTGGTGAGCGAAACCACCAGCGAGATCAGGATCGCGACCGACAAGGTGACGGTGAACTCCTTGAATATCCGTCCGATGATCCCTCCCGCGAACATGAAGGGAATGAACACGGCGACCAAGGACAGGCTCATGGATACCACGGTGAAGCCGACTTCCTGCGCGCCCAGCAAGGCGGCGGCCATGCGCCCCATGCCCGCTTCGATGTGCCGGGTGGTATTTTCCATGACCACGATCGCATCATCCACCACGAATCCGGTCGCGATGGTGAGCGCCATGAGGGAAAAATTGTCGAGCGTGTAATTGAGCAGATACATCGCTCCGAAGGTGCCGATCAACGATACCGGCACCACCAGTGCCGGAATCAACGCGGCGCGATAGCTGTTGAGGAATAGGTAGACGACCAATATCACCATGGCGACCGCGAGCATCAGGGTCTGTTCAACCTGCAGCAGAGAGGCGCGAATGGTGATCGAGCGATCGAAGGTGACCACCAAGTCGATCTTCGGATCGATTGATTCCTTGAGCAGCGGCAGCTCGGCTTTCACGGCGTCGATCATCTGGATGACGTTGGCGCCGGGCTGCTGAAAGACCGTGACGAAAACGGCGGGTTTGCCGTTGTACAGGCCGTAGGTGCGGATGTTTTCGGTGGCGCCGTCCTGCATGTCCAATACTTTGGCGACATCGCCCAAGCGCACCGTCGCGCCGTTGCGGTTGGCGATGATCAAATTGCGATAGGGAGCAGCGTCGCGCGCGTTGTCGTTGGTGTAGATCTGATAGTGCAGCTGATCGGATTCTATGGCGCCCTTGGGGGCGTTGGCGTTGCTGTTGGAAATGGCGGCGCGCACGTCCTGCAAACCGATGCCGTACTTGGACAGCGCCAGCGGGTTGATTTCCACCCGCACGGCGGGCAGTGCGCTGCCGTTGACGTTGACGCCGCCGACTCCCGGTAACTGCGACAGGCGCTGTGAAATCACCGCATCGGCCGCGTCGTAGATTTGGCCTTGCGTGAGCACATCGGAGGTCATGGCGATGGCCATGACGGGAAACAGCGCGCTGTTGATTTTGCGGTACGTGGGATTGCGCGTGAGCGAGGAGGGCAGATCCGCATGCGCCGCCACGATGGCCGCCTGGACGTCGCGCGCGGCGCCGTCGATATCGCGATCGACCCCGAAGGTGAGCTGAATGCTCGTCGCACCCACCCCGCTATTCGAGGTCATGTCATCGACGTCGGCGATGGCGCCGAGGTGGCGCTCCAAGGGAGTCGCCACGGTGCTCGCCATTACCTCCGGACTCGCTCCAGGCAGCTGGGCGGAGACGTTGATGGCCGGCACGTCGATGCGCGGCAACGGCGCCACCGGCAGCAGCATGAAAGCCACCGCGCCGCACAGCGCGACGCCGGCGGTCAACAAGGTGGTTGCCACGGGCCGGTGGATGAATGGCGCCGATATGTTCATAGCGGAGTGTCCGCAATCGGTTCGCCGGGACTGGGTTCGCCCGGAACCGCGGCCGGCTTAGGGCCTCGCAGGCGCACCGCCAGTCGGTCGAAGGCCAGGTAAATCACCGGCGTCGTGAACAGCGTCAGCACCTGGCTCACCAACAGGCCACCGACGATGCTTATGCCGAGCGGATGGCGCAGCTCCGAGCCGATGCCGGTGCCGAACATCAAGGGCAATGCGCCGAATATCGCAGCCACGGTGGTCATCAAGATGGGACGGAAGCGCAGCAGGCACGCCTGATAGATCGCCTCCCGAGGGGGCAGGCGCTGAATGCGTTCTGCGTCAATGGCGAAGTCGATCATGAGAATCGCGTTCTTCTTGACGATGCCGATCAACAGAATGATGCCGATGAGCGCGATGATGGTCAGATCGTCCCCCGCCAGCATCAGCGCGAGCAAGGCACCGATGCCGGCCGAGGGCAGCGTCGAGAGAATTGTGATGGGATGAACGAAACTCTCGTAGAGCACCCCGAGCACGATGTACATCACCAGCACCGCGGCCACCAATAACAGAAGCTCGTTGGTCAAGTTGCTGCGGAATGCGAGCGCGGCGCCCTGAAAAGTGGTGCGGATGCTGGCCGGCAGTCCGACGGCACGCTCGGCCGATTCGATGGCGGCGACCGCGGCGCCGAGCGAGGCGTCCGGGGCGAGGTTGAACGACATGGTGGTCGCCGGAAATTGCGCCAGATGATTGATGAGGAGCGGTCTGGTTTCAACGTCCACCTTGGCGAGTGCCGATAGGGGCACCTGTCCGCCGCCCGCGGAGGGCACGTAAATGGATTCGAGCGAGTCGACCGAACGGTACGAGGCCGGGTCGGCTTCCAGAATGACCCGGTATTGATTCGACTGCGTGAAGATGGTGGAGACGATTCTTTGGCCGAACGCATCGTAAAGGGCATTGTCCACGGTCCCGACGCTGATGCCGAGACGCGCCGCGCTGTCTCGATCGATGGTGACGTAGGCGGCAAGGCCATTGTCTTCCTGGTTGCTGACGACGTCGGCGAGTTCGCTCTGTTGGCGCAAGGCGCTCACGAGCTTCGGCGTCCAGCTGGAGAGCGCCGCGGCGTCCGCGCTTTCCAGGGTGAATTGGTACTGAGTGCGGCTCACTGTGGTGTCGAGGGTGAGATCCTGCACCGGCTGCATGTACAGCATGATGCCCGGGATCGAGGCGGTTTCGCTGCGCAGGCGCCGGATTACGTCGGCGACGTTTGCATCGCGCTGCTTGCGCGGCTTCAGGTTGATCAAAAAGCGCCCGCTGTTCAGCGTGACGTTGTTGCCGTCCACTCCGATGAACGAGGAGAGGCTCTCTACGGCCGGATCGGCGAGAATGGCCGAGGCCAGGGTCTGCTGGCGCTGCGCCATGGCCGCGTAGGAGATCGATTCGCTTGCCTCCGACACGCCCTGAATCAATCCGGTGTCCTGATCCGGAAAGAAGCCCTTCGGAATCAATACGTAGAGGATCACCGTGAGCGCGAGCGTCCCGGCCGCGACATACAGCGTCGCGCGCTGATGATCGAGCACCCAGGTTAGCCTTCGCCCGTACCATTCGACCAGCGCCGCGAACCACCGCCCCGAGTCCGTTTGCGCCCGCGCCGCCGCGGACGGCCGGTGTTTGAGCAGTTTTGCGCACAACATGGGCACGAGCGTCAGCGATACCACCGCGGATATCAAAATCGTGACGGCGAGCGTCACCGCGAACTCGCGAAACAGCCGGCCGACCACATCCTGCATGAACAGCAGCGGAATCAGCACCGCGATCAGCGACACGGTGAGTGAAATGATGGTGAAGCCGATTTGCCCCGCGCCCTTGAGCGCAGCCTCGAGCGGCGCCAATCCGAGCTCGATGTAACGGGAGATATTTTCGATCATCACGATGGCATCATCGACGACGAAGCCGGTCGCGATCGTCAAAGCCATCAGCGACAGGTTGTTCAGGCTGAAATTCGCCAGATACATGACCGCGAAGGTGCCGATCAGGGACAAGGGCACCGAGAGGCTGGGAATGACGGTGGCCGGGACATTGCGCAGGAACAGATAAATCACCAGCACCACCAGCACCACGGCGAGCGCCAATTCGAATTCGACGTCGGCGACGGAGGCCCTGATGGTGGTCGTGCGGTCGGTGAGCACGGCGACATCCACGCCTGCCGGCATGGCGGCCTGCAACGAAGGCAGCAGATCGTGAATCCGGTCGACCACGTCGACCACGTTGGCTCCGGGCTGGCGCTGCACGTTCATGATCAAGGCCGGCGTCGTGTTCATCCAGCCGCCGAGTTTGGCGTTTTCCGCGCCCGAGACCAGCGTCGCGACATCGCGCAGCCGCACCGGCGCCCCGTTTTTATAGGCGATTACCACACTGCCGTAATCCTCAGCGTTGCGGATCTGGTCGTTGGTATTGACCGTATAAGCGCTGCTCGGGCCGTCAAGCGTGCCCTTCGGCCCGTTCTGGTTGGCGTTGTTGATGGTGGTGCGCAGGTCGTCGAGATTCAAGCCGTAGGCGGCCACGGCGCGAGGGTTCACCACGACCCGAACCGCCGGGCGCTGGCCGCCGCTGATGCTGACGACGCCCACACCTTTGAGCTGAGAGATTTTCTGGGCGATGCGCGTATCCGCAAGATCCTCCACCTCGGTGAGCGGCATCACCTTCGAGGTGATGCCCAGAATCAGCACCGGAGCATCGGCCGGATTCACCTTGGCGTATATCGGCGGGGCCGGCAGATCCTGCGGCAAGAGATTCTGTGCGGCACTGATCGCGGCCTGTACTTCTTGTTCCGCCACATCGATGGCGAGCGTCAAGTTGAATTGCAGCGTGATGACCGACGCCCCACCCGAACTCGTCGAGTACATTTGGTTCAGACCGGGCATCTGTCCGAATTGCTTCTCCAAGGGCGAGGTGATGGCGGAGGTCATGACCTCGGGACTCGCGCCGGGATAGAAGGTCTGTACCTGAATGGTCGGATAGGCGACCTCGGGCAGCGCCGAGAGCGGCAGCGTCCGGTAGGCGATGGCGCCCACGATCAATATCGCAACCATCAGCAAGGTCGTCGCGACCGGGCGCAGGATGAAGATGCGCGAAGGATTCACTGTGGCGTGCTGTTTTGCTTCCGCGGGCGGTGCGGGTCCTTCGGCCTGCCGCCTTGCGTACCGGGGGCCTTTACGGCGGATGCGGGGCCTGCCGCAGCCGCTTGCGGCAGCATCACCTGCGCGCCGTCGCGCAGCCGATCGCCGCCTTCGGTCACCACGCGCTCGCCGGTGCTGAGCCCCGAGCTCACCGCGACGCGCTCCCCATCGACGACGCCGAGCGTGACCGGCCGCACCGTGACCGTATGGTCGGCATTCACGACATAGACGAAGGTGGTGACGACGCCGTTCGGCGCGCCTCGCCGTACCGCCGAGTTGGGAATGGTGATTTGATGCTGCAAGACATCCTGGAGAAGCTGTATGTTCACGAACTGGTTCGGGAACAGCGCGCCGTCGGCATTGTCAAATTGCGCCCGTAATTTGACGGTGCCGGTGGTGGTATCGATCTCATTGTCGAGCGTTAGAAGCTTGCCTTCGGCAAGTTTCGCGCTGTTGGTACGATCGTAGGCTTCCACCGTCAGGGCGGCTCCATTGCGCGATCGCCCCATAAGCGCCGGCACATTGTCTTCGGGAATCGGGAAGATCACGGTAATCGGCTGCACCTGATTGATCACGACGAGGCCGTTGGCATCGCCGGGCGTGACATAGTTCCCTTGATCGACCTGACGCAATCCGACGCGCCCGTTGACCGGTGAAACAATGTGCGTGTAGGCGAGATTCACCTGCGCGGTCTTCAGCTGGCCCTCGTCCGATTCGATGGTCCCCGCGTATTGGTCGACCAGCGCACGCTGAGTATCGAGCTGTTGGACGGCAATCGAGTCCTCTTTGACCAGCCCCTCGTAGCGCACCAGGTCCAATTTGGCATCCGCGAGCAGCGCTTGGTCGCGGCGCAAGTTGCCTTGCATTTGCTGCACGGCGGCCTCGTAGGGACGGGGATCGATTTGTGCCAGCAAATCCCCCTGGTGCACGAGTTGACCTTCGGTAAAGGCGACCTTTTGCAATATGCCGCTGATTTGGGTTCTCACCGTCACCGTGGCGAGAGGCGTAACGGTGCCCAATGCCGGTATGCGGACCTGAATGTCGCCATACGCGGCGGTTGCGACCGATACCGGGACCGGCCCGCCTTGACCGCCGGGGCCGCCGGGGCCGCCCGGGCCGCCCGCCCCAGCCTGCGGCTTGTGGTTGTACTGTCTGGCGATGACCACGACCAGCAGCAGGGCGACTGCCAAGAGGATCAACGCAATCCGGTATTTGCGAAAAAAGGCACGCGCGCCGCCCGTCGGTGCGGAACCGCCTGGATTGTTTTGGTCATTGATCACGAGTTCACCACAGTGTAAAGGTCCGCACGCTTCACAACGCGCGTACTGTACGGTCTTCCGCGCGGCGGCACTACCAGATCAGAGAATGCGGCCGCCGCATCAGCTACCGAGCGGCCCCAAGGTGAACCGGGGCCGATGCAAGGCGAACATTAAGCGAATATGGTGCCTTGGATTGTTTAGAATTGTCTAGAAGTGCCGCCTTGCGGCGTGGAGATCCATGGGATGAAGACATTTGGCCTGAGCCTTGCGGCCTTTTGGCTGACATTCACCCTGGCTGCGGCGACGCCGGCCGCACCGGCGTGGACCGAAGGGAAGAGCTATTTCCTGATCGAGCCGCCGCGTCCGCCGACGCTGCCGCGCGGCAAGGTCGCGGTGACCGAGGTCTTCTCCTATGCGTGTCCGGCCTGCAATCACTTCCTGCCCATCATGCACCAGCTGGTGCGCAGCCTTCCCGCCAACGCCGTCGTCGATTACCTTCCCGCATCCTTCAATTCAAGCGAAGACTGGCCGATGTTTCAACTGGCGTACTGCACGGCGCAAGCGCTCGGTATTGCCGACCAGTGGCACGATGCGATGTTCGATGCGGTTTGGCAAAGCAATGAATTGGCCGTTATCGATCCGGCGACCGGCCGCATCAAGGATCGCCTGCCGGCGATCGAGGACGCGGCGCGCTTCTATAACCGGCATGCCGGCGTGCCGGTGGAGAAGTTCCTGAGCACGGCGAAATCGTTCGCGGTCGATTTCAAGGTACGGAGCGATGAGGATCTGATCAAGGCCTATGGCGTCGATCGCACACCGACCATCGTCGTCAACGGCAAGTACAGGCTGCACGTGCAATCCGCCGGGGGCACGGATGAATTGATCGAGTTGGTGAAGTGGCTGGTCGCGAAAGAAAGCAAATAGCCGCGCCGGTGGCGACGAACCGCGACCATGAACTCATCGACACTGCTCTGGGGATTGCTGTTCAGTTCGATCGGTCTCGGATTTTTTCTCTACGGCAGGAAGCAGCGCGCCGTCGTGCCCTTGGTGTGCGGCTTGGCGATGATGATCTACCCCTACTTCATTCCCAACGTGGCCGCGCTGATCGCGATTGGAATCGTGCTGGCGGTGATACCCTATTTCCTGCGGCTTTGAACCGCGCTTGATTCATGAATAAGCTGCTGCGCTTCCACCCCAGGCTATGGATCGGGCTGATCGCCGGATCCGCGGCCTTTTTTCTGCTGCCGGCGCATTGGTCGCCGATCAGTCGAGTGTTGGTGAGCTGGAATTGCGGCGTGGTCATGTTCCTGGCGCTGATTTATCTATGGATGGCGAGCTTGACCGCCCAACAAATTTGCTCGCGCTACAACGAGGAGGATTCATCGGCAACCTACATCTTGGTCCTGGTCACGCTGGCGGCGCTTTTGAGCTTGGTTGCCATCATCGAGCCGCTGGCGACCATCAGGCGTGTGGCAGGCGCCGAGCGGATCTGGCACTTCGCGCTGGCGACCGTGACCGTGATCGACTCCTGGCTGCTGGTGCCGACGATCTTCACCACCTACTACGCTGACATGTACTACAGCGTCGATCAACAGAATCGCCCGCTGCGTTTCCCTGAAACCGACATGCCGGTGTTTTGGGACTTCGCCTACTTTTCGTTCACCATCGCCGCGGCGTGCCAGACCGCCGACGTGCTGACCACGCGCGGATCGATCCGCAAAGTGGTGATCGTGCACGAACTGATTTCGTTTCTGTTCAACGCATCGATCCTGGGATTCGCCATCAATGTGACCGCGGGACTCATCGGCGGAGGGTGAATGCAATGAAATCCAAAGTCGTGGCGATCCTCGAAACGCGCACCGGTGCGCACTTGGCCGAGTTGATCTCACGCCGCGGCGCAATCCCGCTGCTGGCGCCGGCCTTGGAAGAAGTGCCGGATGTCGAGCCGCAGGTGGTGCTCGGTTTGTTGCGAGAGTGGCGTGCGAATCCTTTCAAGATGGCGATTTTTCAAACCGGAGTGGGCACGCGCGCGCTATTTCAGACCACCGACTCCTTGGGAGCGACCGCCGAGTTGCTGCAACTGCTCGCGCTCGCGGTCGTCGTCGTCCGCGGTCCGAAGCCGGTCGGTGAATTGAACGCCCGCGGGGTGCGCATCGATATCCGCGCGGCCTCGCCGTTCACGACCGAGAAGGTGCTGGAGGCGGTGGCGGGCGTCGCGCTCGAGGGAGCTGCAGTTTTGGTGCAGCGTTACGGGGAAGCGAATAGACCCTTAAGCGAAGCGTTGGCGGCACGCGGCGCCACGGTGCAAGAGCTCGCAACCTACCGTTGGGCGCTGCCTAAAGACACCGGACCTCTCGAGAGGCTGCTCGACACGTTGGCGTCCTCGCGAGTCGACGCGATGGTGTTCACCAGCGCGGTGCAGGTGCAAAATCTGTACGCCGTCGCGGCGAGATCGGGTCGCGCGGACCAGCTCGCCGATCTGATGAAGGGCCTCGTGGTCGCATCGATCGGCCCGGTCTGCAGCCGAGCGCTGATGGAGCACGGCATCAAGCCGTCATTCGAGGCGAATCCACCGAAATTGGGGCCGCTGGTCGCCGCGCTGGACGATGCGCTCGGTGCCGATTGATCGGCCGGCCAGACCCTCCGCGACCAGCAGGTTCTTGCCGTCGCGCCACAAATCGAATGCCCATCGGAATTTCTCCCTGCCAAGCTTCAGGAACTGCGGCCGACCGACGGCGGATCGCTTGCGGGAAATGATTCGTCAAGCGCCTCGTCCAACAAGTCTTCTTGATGCCGCCGGTCCTCGTCCTTCGAATGTCTGGCCATATAGGCGGCCGCAAACGAGCAAATCGGAATAACCCTCCATCCGGCATTCCGAGCCGTGTCCAAGGCCGCACGCACCAACTCGCCGGCGATGCCGCGTCCGCCGATCGCGGGCGGCACACCCGTGTGGGTAATGGTCATGACGTCGCCGTGGATCGTGTAGTCGAGCACGGCTTGCCGACCCTCCACTTCAGCGATGAATCGGCGCGCCGCCGCGTCGTGACGGACATCGATCATGGGGTATGCTCCGCGGGATGCGGCGCCGGCCGCGGCTCCGGATTCGGGTGAGCCGGCTCGGGCGCGCGGTGTTCCTCGGGCACTTGATGTTGCTCGGGCGGCTGGCGTTGTTCCGGCGGCTGGTGCTCGACTTGCGGCGCCGCCGGCCGGGGAGCCGCGCTCGGTCGCGCAACCGCAGGGTTCGTCCGCTGAGCCGCGGGGCTCGCCGGCGATGCCGCGACGGGGCGTGGCGTGGCGGAGCGGGCCGCGGGATGTTCGGCCGGTGCACCCATGTGCACGATGTTCATGGTGCCCGCGTGTTTCGCCGCAACCACGCCCGCACCGGTGAATACGCCCGGCCGCGCGGTCGCGGCGATCGGCGGAACGCCGTGATTGACGCTGGCGCGCAAGGCGGTGTTGGCGCGCGCGGCCTGTACTTGCTGCCGCTGCGCGGGTGTGGGCGGAAGGTGATTCTCGAGTGCGGCGGCCGACTCGGCCGCGGTCGGTTCCGCTTGAGCGCCGCCGGTGCCGCCGTTGTAACTCACGCGATTCACGGTGACGTTGTTGACGACCGCGGGGTTGCGGATGAAATGGCTGCCCCGCCAATGGCCGCCCTCAAATCCGTTGCCGCCGTACCCATAACCGTAATTGATGCCGCCGTAGTAGCCGACGTGGGGCCCCCAGTAACCCACATGCCACAGGAATACGCCGCCTGCGATGCCCCAGTACCCGGGAGTCCAGAAATACACCGGCAGCGGGGCCAATACCCACGTGCCCGGCACCCAGTAAAAGTCCTGGTCGTCATCGCTCCAGGCCCAATACCCGGGAGTCCACAGATAATCCTCGCCCGGATACGGTGGCAGCTCATAAATCGGCAGCGGCGGGGGCGCCTCGTTGACCGAGACGTCATCGTCCGATTGCGCCATGCCCATGATCGGTAGCACCGAGAGAACCAGAGCCCCCAGAACGGCGCGCAGCAGGTTCGTCGACATAATGCATCACTCCAGATTCATCACTCCGGGGCCTTGGCGCAACGAAGCTTGCGCCCTACGTCCGGCCATATGCGTAGGATAGCGCCGTCGACGCAGCCCGGTGGATAATCCGATTCATGACACGCGCACCACTCAAATCCGTACCGATCGCGGGCGAATCCATGGTTGAAACCGCGTACGCGCGCCTGCGCGCATGCGCCGATGACGGCGAACGGATCGAGGCCGCGGCACGGCTCTTGTTGATCATTTTCGACGAGTTTTACGGCCTGTTGTGCGAATACCCCTATCGCGCCAAATTCGCCTTCGAAACCATGGATCCGCATGCCTCGATCCGCATCAGCAAGGAGCGACTGGGGCTCTACAGCCGCTATATCGCAGAACACGGGCCCAGGGTGCACGCGGCATTGCCCGCTCTCGCCGATGACTCGACGATCTGGGACGCGCTCGACAAATTGTTCGTCGCGATGATCGCCGACCGCTACGAGGCGGACATTGCGTTCAGCTTTGCGCATTCCATCCGGCGCAATATCAGCGATGAAATTTGGCGCCCGGTCGCCTACTCCTTTCCGCCCCCGAGCAAGCGGCGGGCTTTCTCGATGGCGGCGGTACATCGGCGCCTGCCCCTGCAAGGCCGCATCGACGCCGAACTCGTGGCAAGCGCACTGCGGGTACCCGGGTTTTCCGTGCCATTCCGGGATTTGGAGGCCGACTCGCAGCGAATCGTCGAACGCCTGGAGCGTTTGCTGTACGGTGCCCCGGATGCGCCGGCGCCCATGGCGCTCGAGGTGGTGGACGCCGGCTTCTTTCGCGACCGCACCGCATTTGTCGTCGGCCGGTGGGTTCTTGCCGACGGCGGCATCGTGCCGTTCGTGGTCGCGCTCAAGAACAGCCCCGAGGGCATCTACGTCGATGCGCTGCTGCATCGCGTTTCGGACATCCACGATCTTTTCAGTTCCGCACTCGCCAATTTTCACGTCACCACGCGGCTTTACTACCAGACCTGCGTGTTCCTGTTCAGCCTGATGCCTCGGCGCCCGCTGGGGCATCATTATTCGACCATCGGATTCAATCACGTCGGCAAGGTCGCCATTTTGAACGAGATCGGCGAACAGATGCGCCGCAGCGGCCAAAAGTTCGTGCGATCGCCCGGCGCGCCGGGAACCGTGGCGTTCGGGTTCACCTTCGCGGCCTGCGCCTACCATTTAAAGGTCATTCGCGATCACCCCACCACCTCGTACAAATGGGGCGAATTCCCCGGCGTTGCGGCGGTCGTGGACAAGTACCGCATCGTGCACGAGATCAATCGCGCGGGGAGCATGCTCGATAGCGTGATGTACTTCAAACTGCGGTTGGACCGGGAGATGTTCGATCCCGCGTTGCTCGAGGAGCTGTGCGAGCAGGCGGCCGGCAGCGTGCAGGTGGATCAGGACGGCGTGTACTTACGCACGCTCATCGTACAAATGAAAATCATCCCGCTGCCGGTCTATCTGCAGACCGCAAACGAGGAGCAAACGCGCGAGGTGATCGTCAGCCTCGGCCAATGCATTCGCAACAATGCGGCCACCAACATCTTCAACAAGGATTTGGATTCTCGAAACTACGGCGTCGGCCGCTACGGCCGGGTATTTCTGTTCGATTACGATGCCGTCGAGAAATTGACCGAGGTCAAGATCCGCACTAATTTGGACCGTGAGCCGGGCGAGGAAGCCGTGCCGGATTGGTTTTTCGAGGATGGGTTGGTCTTTTTGCCCGAAGAACTCGAGCACGGCATGCAGCTCACGAGCCGTCAGGCGCGCCGCTGCTTCCGCGAGGAAAACGCCGAATTGTTGACGGTCGAGTATTGGCAAGACGTACGGCATAAACTGCTGCGCGGCGAGGTGCCGGCCCTGCAGGTGTATCCGGAGGCCACCCGGCTCGTCGGCGAGGTCGAGGCCCGGTGAAGTCAAGACCGGACGAACCCGCGCCGCGCGGCGCTCAAGCGCGCGCGGATTGCGGAGGAGCGAGGGGGAGTTCGAGTATGAACGCCGCACCCAAGCCCGGGCCGGCGCTCTCGGCCCGCAAGGTGCCGCCGAGATCCTGAGCCGCGAGGGCGCCGCTGTGCAGCCCGAAGCCGTGACCGGACTGGCGGGTGGTGAAGCCGTGAGTGAACAGGCGTCCCATATTTTCCTCCGGTATGCCGACGCCGTTGTCGATGACCGAGATGCGCACGCCGTCCGCGGTGCTTTCGATGCGCAAGGTGATGATTTTGTCGGCACGCCCCGATTCGTCGCAGGCGTATTTGGCGTTGCGGACCAGGTTCACGAGGATCTGCAGCACCTTGTGTTTGTCGACGGTGATCGGCGCCACGGCGCCGAATTCGCGCCGCAGCGTCACGCCGTGGCGCGCAAAGGCCCCGGCGTTGAGCCGCAGACTGTCCTCCACGAGGTCGACGACCTCGACCACCGCCGTCACGCCGCACAGCTTGGCGTAGCTCTGCTGCATGGTGACGGTATCCTTGATGTGCTCGAGATGGTTGCGCAGCGCCGCGAGTTCCTCGAGCGCCTTGTGTTGGTCCGCCAGCAGCTGCTCGCCGAGCGCGGCCAGGTATTCCGGGATGCGCTTGCCTCGCTCATCGCCGGTCAGGAACTGTCCGACTTGTTCGCCTTGCTCGAGCAGCAGAGCGGCCAAGCGCGAGACGCCGGCCGCCTTCGATTGCCGCAGGCGCTCGGCCACGAGACTCGCCGAAATATTGATGCTGTTGAGGATATTGCCGACGTTGTGCAGCACATTGGTGGCGACTTCGGCCATTCCCGCCTGGCGCGAGGCCGTCATCAGCTCCTTGTGCACGCGCTCGAGCTCCATATCCTGCTGCTTGCGTTCCGTCGTGTCTTGAATCACGGCCACCGCGCCCAGCGTTTGGCCGTCCGGTCCGACCAACCGGCAGGCGTTCGAAGATGTGGTGCGCGGCGCCGTCCCGTCGTGCGGCGCGACCACGAGTTCGATGTGGTTGATGGTCGCACCGCGCAGTGCCCGGGCCAGTGGCCGCTCTTGCCTTGGCACGGGAGTGAGGCCGTCCGCAAGAAATACATCCACCTCGAGCGGATACGGATCCGATGCGGATGCATCCCGCGACCGAATGCGATACAGCTCCACCGCGGCGTGGTTATAGTGGGTGATATT
>Ga0209415_10001809_pt1 | contig 40371 bp, 38 predicted proteins | sample PeaSoiSIISIP2007_FD_187696 | JGI IMG/M metagenome (GOLD analysis project Ga0209415, IMG submission 187696) | Peat soil microbial communities from Weissenstadt, Germany - SII-SIP-2007 (SPAdes) (version 2) | ecosystem: Environmental > Terrestrial > Soil > Wetlands > Peat | place: Germany...
GTGGAATTCGGGCAGCTCGTCGAGGAAGAGGACGCCGTTGTGCGCCAGCGAGACCTCGCCTGGCTTGGCGCGGACGCCGCCGCCAGTCAGGGCGGCCATGCTGGCCGAGTGGTGCGGGCTGCGGAACGGCCGGGTCCGGGTCAACGCGCCCTTGGCGATCAGGCCGGCCATCGAGTGGACCATCGAGGTCTGCAGCAGTTCCTCGGCCGAGAGCGGCGGCAGGAGGCCAGGGAGGCGCTGCGCCAGCATCGACTTTCCGGAGCCGGGCGGGCCGACATAGAGCAGATTGTGGCCGCCGGCCGCGGCGATCTCCAGCGCCCGCTTGGCCTGCTCCTGGCCCTTCACGTCCCTGAGGTCGGGGACGCGGGCGGCGTCGAGCATCGGCCCGGGCTTGGGCTGGCCCATCACCTGGGTTCCGCGGAAGTGGTTGACGATGGCGATCAGCGAGCGGGGCGCCAGAATGGCGGTCTCGCCGGCCCAGGCCGCTTCCGGGCCGCAGGCTTCGGGGCAAATCAGTCCCATGTTCCAGGCGCCGGCGGCCATGGCCGCGGGCAGGGCCCCGGCGACCGGGGCGATCTGGCCGTCGAGGTTGAGCTCGCCGATCGCCGCCCAGCCGTCCAGGGCGTCGGCCGGCAGGATGCCCATCACCATCATCAGCGCCAGCGCGATCGGCAGGTCGTAGTGGCTACCCTCCTTGGGGATGTCGGCCGGCGAGAGGTTGGCGACGATGCGCTTGGCCGGCAACGCGAGGCCGAGGCCGGAAAAGGCGGCGCGCACCCGCTCCTTGCTCTCGGCGACGGCCTTGTCAGCTAGTCCGACCACGGCGAAATGCACGGCGCCGCTGGTCAGCTGCACCTCGACGTCGACGCGCCGCGCCTCGACCCCTTCGAAAGCCACGGTGACCACGCGTCCGGCCAAAGTGCGAAAACCCCTTTTTATCCCAAGACTTATCCACATCTCAGCACAGCCGCGAGGATGGATCAAGAACAAATACGGAACAATCCGAGAGACTGTGGCGAATCAGTGACCTAACGGCGGCGCTTGATGCGTCATGGAAGCTTCACGGTACGGACGATCCGCTACAGCGAGGCGATGAAGGCCTGCATCTCTGCGCTCACCTCGCGGTCCTCGGGGGTGAAGCCGCTGAAGCCGCCGTGCGGCATGCCCTCCCAGACGTGCAGCTCGGCGCGGACGCCGGCGCGGCGCAGCTTGCGGTGCATCAGGATGGTGTTGGAGAGGAAGATGTCGCGGCCGCCGGCCTGCAGGAACGTCGGTGGGAAGCCGGCGACGTCGCCCAGCAGCGGCGAGAGATAGGGGTGGGTGAGGTCGGCGCCGCCCGCGTAGTAGAGGTTCATCTCGGTGAGCCGGCTGCGCAGCACCGTGTCCAGCCCCATCAACGTGTGGAAGCTGTCGCCGCTTTCGGTGAGGTCGAGTTCCGGCGTCAGCAACAGCGCGCCGGCAGGCATCGGCAGGCCCTCGTCCCTGGCCTGCAGCAGCATCGCGGCGGCGAGATTGCCGCCGGCGGAGGTGCCGCTGACGACGACGTCCTGCGCCGCGTGCTCGGTCAGCAGCGCCCGGTAGACTGCCAGGCAGTCGTCGAGCGCCGCGGGGTAGGGTCCGTCGGGCGGCACACGGTAGTCGAGCGCATAGGTGACGCGGCCGGTGCGCAGCGAGATCGCCGCGGCCTCGAAGCGCACCGCCGCCTCGCCGCCGCCGAAGATCAGCGCCCCGCCGTGGATGTCGAACACCACATGGCGCTCGTCCAGCAGCCGCTCGCCGCGCGGCCGACCGACATAGACCGGTACGCCGGCCATCTCGCGCGCCTCGACGTCGGCCTTGAGGTGCGACATCAGCGGGCCGCTCATGGCGCCGGCCGCTTCGGCGCGTTGCGCGATCAGCCGACGCCAGCCGTCGTGGTCGTCCAGAGCCGGCAGGTTGTCGCCGGGTCGGGGAGCGGCGCCCAGCACCGCCTTGGCCGCGTCGCTGAGCGCGGCGGGCAGCGGTATCTCACGCGCCGGCAGGCGCACCTGCCCCGGCGCGGTGGTCTCGTTGGTCATGGCGTTCTCCCTTTCCGCCGAACCTAGGCCGCCGGCGCGTCGCCCGCCAAGCCGTCAGACGATGCCTCGGATCGCCTCGATGCGGTCCCACAGCGCCGCGGCCGCGTCGGCGCCGCCGAAGCGCTTCAGCTGCTGTGCGCCGGTCGGCGAGGTGACGTTGATCTCGGTCAGGTAGTCGCCGATCACGTCGATGCCGACGAACAGCAGGCCGCGGTCCTTCAGCTCCAGCGCGATGGCGTCGCAGATCTCGCGGTCGCGGGCGGTGAGCTCGACGGCTTCGGCGCGGCCGCCCCGGGCCAGGTTCGAGCGGACCTGGCCGTCGGCCGGAATGCGGTTGATGGCCCCTACCGGCTCGCCGTCCACCAGCAGGATGCGCTTGTCGCCGGCCGAGACCGCGGGGATGAACTTCTGCGCGATCACCGGCTCGCGGCCGATCATCGCGTGCAGCTCCAGCAGCGCGTCGAGGTTGGGATCGCCGGCCCGCAGCTTCACCACGCCCGAGCCGCCGCCGCCGTAGAGGGGCTTCAGCACCATGTCGCCGTGCCGCGCGTGGAAATCGTGCAGCGCATCGGCGTCGGAGGTAATCAGGGTCGGCGGCTGCAGGCCCGGGAACCCGGTGACGAACAGCTTCTCCGGCGCGTTCCTCACCTCGGCGGGGTTGTTCACCACCAGCGTCGCCGGGTGGATCTTCTCCAGGAAGTAGGTGGCGGTGATGTAGGCCAGGTCGAACGGCGGGTCCTGGCGCATCAGCACCACGTCGAACTCCGAAAGGTCGCGCACCTCGACATCGCCCGAGCTGTGGTGGTCGCCCTTCACCGCGCGCAGATTGGCGGCGCGGCCGCGCGCCAGCACCCGGCCGTCGTCTAGGGCGAGCTTATCGGCGGCGTAGATAAACAGGCCGTGACCCCGGGTCTGCGCCTCCAGCATCAGGAAGAAGGTGGTGTCGGCGTCGATGTTGACCCGCTCGATGGGGTCCATCTGGATGGCGACCTGAAGGGGCATGACGGCTCCGCGGCGATGGCTGGGCTTGTCCCTTCGCGGGGGCCGGCAGGCAAGCCAGAAATACCCGCAGGCGTCCTAGATCGGCTTCAGTCTCATGCGCGAGAACCTTCAAGACTCAACCTAAAGTGCACATGGCCACAACTATACCTATGCTAGCATATCATTGTTCTGCGTGTTAAAGTGTCGCACACACTTCAAAGGGGGCTGGCATGAGCACCGAGCCTGGAGATCTCAACAAAGCAGGGCAGGAAGAGGCGCGTATTCCGGTCTCGGCCCGCATTCCCACCGACCCGCTTCCGGTGACGGGCCGCCTTCCGACAGGGCCCGAACCGATCTGGAGAGTCCCTCCCGTAAGTCCGCCCGCGCCGGCGACGTTCGACTTCAGTGTTGCGTCGATGACGGTGAATAATCCCCGGGCCCCGTTCGACGACACGGACTACGCGACCTTGGCGATCAACGTCCTGGCCGCCGACAACACCGTGATCCAACAGTACGGGCCGGTCGTCCGGTCTCTCGGCAATCTTAGCAAACACCAATCCATCGACCCTGAAATGTCGCTGACGGGCATCACCGTACCCGACGGCGGATCGATGGCCGTCGCGTTCGTCGTGATGAACAAAGGCGGTTGGTCTTGGGACAGCGATGTCATCAACGCCCTGGAGCTTGCGGGTTCAGCCGTTCTGGGCGCCCTGGCGCAGGGCAGCATCGCGGGCGCCACGACCACGACGGTTGCGGCGGACGGGACGGTAACGGTAGCGCCGACTCTCATTCCACTTTCTACTGTACTAGAGATAGCCGCCGGGCTCGTTATCGTGCTGGAAGGCATCAACATATTGTTCGCCGACTGCGACGGCACAGTTGTTCCGGGGGTGATGACCATCGGAAAGACGGAGTTGCTGCAGTTGGCCACCCCAGGCCCCTGGAACATGACCTTCGAGTACCCGGGGACGGACAGCGCGATCGGGTGCGGTGCGAACTCGGACTACTCGGTGACCTACAGCGTCGAGGCCACGCCCCAGCCGGTGGCGGTGCCGGACGTAACGGGCATGTCGATTGACGATGGGGCCAAGGCGTTAGCGGCGGTTGGCCTCATCGCAGTCGAGAAGGTGACCAGGTTCGCCCTCAAGCTCGAGCCGAAGATTCTGGGGCAATCGCCGCCGGCCGGCAGCCTGGCTCTGCCGAAAACCCAAGTTCAGTGCGACGTTGCCGGCCCCCCGGTCATCCCCCCGCCGCCCAAGGGGCACCAGATACCCTAGTTCAGCTTCAGCCTCACCCGCTCGCGCGCGGCTCGGGCCGCCAGCGTCGCGCCGCCGTCGAGGCGCTGGGCGTGGGCGAGGGCTTCAAGCGCCCCGGCCAGCGCGCCCTGGCCCTCGCGGGCGGCGGCGACGTCGATCCAAGGCCGGTGGTCCCTGGGGTCGATCAAGGCCCGGCGCAGCGCCGAGCGCTCGGCGCGGGCGAAATCGCGGACGGCGACGGCTCTGGCGAACACGTTGTTCTGCAGCCGGATCAGCACGGCGCGGTCGCTGGCCGGCGTCATCAGCGCCTCCAGCCGCTCGGCCACCCCCGGGGTCAGGCCGGCGTGCAGGGCGCGGCGGGTCAGTTCGGAGGGCAGCACCACGCGGCCCTCGCTGAACGGGTCGAGCGCCAGCGGCCCCTCGCGGGTCTCGATCCGCAGCAGAAAGTGGCCGGGAAAGTCGACGCCCTTCACGTCCAGCCCGGCGCGGCGGGCGGCGTCGAGATAGAAGATGCCCAGGGTCACCGGCAGGCCCTTGCGGCGCTCGGCGACACAGATGACGTCGGTGTTCTCGGGGCTGTCGTAGGTCATCAGGTCGCCGGCCAGGCGCATGTCGCCGGCCATCGTCTCGGCCAGCGCCTCCTCGGGCGATTCGCTCTGCAGCCGCGCCTTCAGGCGTTCGACGGCGTCGTGGGCGAGGCTGCGCACGAGACCCGGATCGCGGCTCGGGTCCTCGTGCACCGCGCAGGCCAGCGCCGCTTCGAGCAGCGGGAACCCGCCGTCGGCTTGGCCGCCGACGTCGGTCAGGAAGCGCTGGGCGTCTTCGCGCGTCATCTTAGCCGCCGGTCAGTCCCCGAACCATGCATCGCGAATATGACAAGGCCAGCGCCCCGGCGCGAGGGCCATCAGGTCGAGACGCACCGCAATGCCGCGCAGATCGGCTCGCCGGGCCGCGAAAGTCTCGCCGGCGCGCCGCAGCCGCTGGCGCTGCTGATAGCCGACGGCCTCCAGCGCCAGCGCGGTCGTGCCGCGCAGCTTCACCTCGACCACCGCCAGCACCTGACCTTTCTTGGCCAGCAGGTCGATCTCGCCCTGCGGCGTCTTCAGGCGAAAGCCCAGGATGCGGTAGCCCTTGGCCATCAGCCACAGCGCGCTCAGCACCTCGCCGCGCCGCCCCGCGCGACGGGCGTTGAAGCCGGTCAGGCTGCGACTGCGGGCCATGCTCAGCGCCCCTGCAACGCCAGGGCGCGGCGGTAGAGGTCGCGGCGGGGCAGGCCGAGGGCGTCGGCGACTTCGCGGGCGGCGTCGGCCGGCGATAGCCGGGCCAGGGCCTCGGCCAGCGCCGCGTCGGCGTCGGCGGGCTCGGCGGCGACGTCGGGCGGCGGACCGATCACCACCACCACCTCGCCCTTGGGCGCGGCCAGCTTCGGGTCGGCGGCGAGGCTGGCTAGGTCGCCGCGGACCAGGGTCTCGTGCAGCTTGGTCAGTTCGCGGGCGACGGCGGCGGGCCTTAGCCCGAGCACCTGCGCCATGTCCGTCAGCGAGGCGCCAAGGCGCGAGGCGCCCTCGAACAGGATCAGCGTGGCGCGCACGCCCTTCAGGTCCTGCAGGAACGCGCGGCGCGCGGCGGACTTCGGCGGCGGGAAGCCGGCGAACAGGAAGCGGTCGGTCGGCAGGCCGGCGACGCTCAGGGCCGCCAGCGCCGCCGAGGCGCCAGGGATCGGGAAAACCGGGACGCCGGCCTCGATCGCGCCCAGCGCCAGGCGGTAGCCCGGATCGGACACCAGCGGGGTGCCGGCGTCGGAGATCAGCGCGATCCGCGCCCCGCCGGCCAGCGACGCCATGATCTTCGGCGTGGCGCGGGCGGCGGCATGTTCGTCGTAGCGCTCGACCCGCTTGGCGAGCCCATAGGCCGAGAGCAGCTTGGCGCTGACGCGGGTGTCTTCGGCCAGCACCAGGTCGGCAGCGGCGAGCACATCGAGGGCGCGCAAGGTGATGTCGCGCAGATTGCCGATCGGCGTCGCCACCAGATAGAGCCCCGGCGCCAATGGCGCGTCGGACAGGGCGGGCGGCGGCGGACGCGGGGCCAGCTGGGCCTCCTCGAAGCGGGCGAACGCGCTGGTTTAGCCCGACGCCGCGCTTTGGGCGAGTTCGAGGGTGATCCGGTCGAGCACCGCGCGGCCGCGGCGCGTGACGACGAGGCGATCGGCGCCGGCCTCGATGTACTCGCCCGAGGCTAGCCGATCGATCGTGGCCGGGTCGAGCGCCAACGCCGCCAGCTCCGCGAGCGCAACGCCCTCGACGGTTCTGAGGCCCATCAGCAGCCGCTCCAGCGCCGCCTCGGACGGCGAGAGCCGCTCGCGCTCGGCGACGCCGCATCGGGCAGTGGCGACGCGGGCGACGTAGTCGGCGATCCGCGCCGGCGTCAGCGTCGACCAGCGCGCGCCGTCCGGCGTGGTGAGGCGGCCATGGGCGCCGGGTCCGACGCCGAGATAGTCGCCGCCGCGCCAGTAGATCAGGTTGTGGCGCGAGCGGGCGGTCTCGCCGCGCGCGTGGTTGGAGACCTCGTAGGCGTCGAAGCCGGCGGCGCCGAGTACGTCGTCGGTGGCCTCGAACAGCGCGCCGGCCGCATCCGCCTCCGGCGGCGCCCAGCGCCCGCGCTGCACGGCGCGGTCGAAGGCGGTGCCGCTCTCCAAAGTCAGCTGGTAGGCGGAAACGTGCTCCGGACCCAGCGCCAGCGCCTCGATCAGCGCGGCGCGCCAGGCGGCGGGGCTCTGGCCGGGCAGGGCGTAGATCAGGTCGATCGAGAGGCGCGGGAAGGCGCGCCCGGCGACTTCGGCCGCCCGTCTGGCGGCCGCCGCGTCGTGGTTGCGGCCCAGGAAGGCGAGCGCCGCGTCGTCCAGCGACTGCACGCCGAGCGACAGGCGGTTGACACCCGCTGCGGCGAACGCCGCAAACCGGCCGGCCTCGGCGTCGGTCGGGTTGGCTTCCAGCGTCACTTCGAGGTCGTCCGCCGCCTCGAACAGCCCGCGCGCCGCAGCGATGATCTCGCCGGCCCAGTCCGGGTCCATCAGCGAGGGCGTGCCGCCGCCGAAGAAGATCGAGATCAGCCGCCGGCGCCCGAGCCGCTCGGCCTGCGCCCACAGGTCGGCGACGATGGCGCGCAGCAGCGCCGCCTGCGCCTCGCCGCGGCCGCGGTCGCGCACCACGTTGAAGTCGCAGTAGGGGCAGATGCGGGCGCAGTAGGGCCAGTGGACGTAAACGCCGACGTCGCCCAAGTCGCCGCCTAGCGCCTCAGTCAAACAACGCGGCCTTCAGTTTGGCGAAGGCGCGGGTGCGGTGGCTGAAGCGGTCCTTCTCGGCCTCGTCCATCTCGCCGAAGGTCTGGCTCTCGGTTTCGGGCAGGAAGATCGGGTCGTAGCCGAAGCCCTTGTCGCCGCGGGGCGGAAAGGTGAGCCGCCCGTCGACCCGGCCTTCGACCACCACCGCCGGTCCGCCCGGCCAGGCGACGGCCAGGGCGGAGGTGAACCACGCAGAGCGGTCGTCGCTTTGGATCTCTTCGAGGCGGCGCTCGACCAGCGCCATGGCGTGGCCGAAATCGCGGTCGGGGCCGGCCCATCTCGCCGAATAGATGCCGGGCGCCCCGGCCAGCGCCGTCACGGAGAGCCCGGAATCGTCGGCCAGCGCGATCAGGCCGGCGGCGTCGGCGGCGGCCCTGGCCTTGACCAGGGCGTTGCCGGCGAAGGTCTGCTCGGTCTCATCCGGTTCCGGGAGGCCGAGCGAGCCGGCGGTCACCACCTCGAAGCGCGCCTCCAGCAGGGCGGCCAGCTCGCGCGCCTTGCCGTCGTTGTGGGTGGCGGCGACGATCCGCGCCCCGGAGAGAAGCCTTAGCGACATAGGCCATAAGTCGCGCGTGGGCGTCTCGGACGCAAGCCGGGCGTCCGCGCGACTGTCAACTTTGGATTAAGTATGATCTTTGAGTTCTACTTAAGCACTAGCTTTTAGGTTTCCAGGCCTGGGCGGGGCGCGGCACAGGAGACCGCGCTATGACGGAGCCACGTTACGTCGAAATCCAGCGGCGCTGTGATGCGCCGCCGCTCAAGGCGCTCGTGGTCGACGACCAGGAGCTCAATCGGCGCGTCATGAACCTGCTGCTGCAGGAGTGCGGCTGCAGCGCCACGCTGGCCAGCTGTGGCGAGGAAGCGATCGACTACGCTGCCGCCGGTGGGTTCGACGTCATCTTCATGGACCTCAACATGCCCGGGCTCGACGGCGATGCGACCACCCGGCGCATCCGCGCCGCCGGCGCCTCGGAGGCCGCGTACATCGTCCGCTGGACCACCGAACCAGTCTCCTGGCTCGACGGCGGCCTCTACGACGACCAGGCGAACAAGCCGATCACCCTGCCGGCGCTGGCGCGGGTGATCGCCGAGGCGCGCTGGCGAGCGTCGCGTGACGTCGGGGGTCGTCGGCCCGCGCTATCGGAACACCCGACCATCAGGTCGTAGGGAGGGCCTTACGACGCCTCCCTCAGGAAAGCTTCGATCTGGCGCTTTCCCCTGAGATGGACGACCGGCACATCTGGGCCTTGGGCTTGCCGCTCGGCGTCGATCGCGGCCCGCCTCGTCAGGTCGAAGGTCCAGCAGAAGGTGAAGAACTCCAGCATGCCGACGGTCAGCAGACCCTCCTGACACCCGGCTGGCAGGTCCGGGCGAGGCCGCCCGAGCAGGGTGCGCAGGACGACGCGTCCGAGGCACTGGAGACGCGGCGTATCGAGCCAGATGACTAGGTCGGCCTTGGCGAGCCGCAGATCGAAACTGCGTCTTGCGTAGTTCCCCTCGCAGACCCAGGCGTCACCCGCGATGGCGATGCTGAGGCGCGAGCGGAACACCTCGTTGTCAGTCTCTTTCCAACGCGGCTCCCAGAACAGCAGGTCGAGATGAACCACAGGCAGCGCGAGCCGCTCGCCGAGCCGCCGCGCGAAGGTTGACTTGCCACTGCCGGCGTTGCCGAGGACTACGATCCGTCGCATCCGGCGTCGCATGCCGACGGCCCGAACAACCGTCAAGTCTGAGACGAGAGCCACGCTCGAGATCGCCGTCGGCAGTTTGGTCGCGCTCATCGCGCCGCCGCGCCGCTCATGCTGCATTACAGCATTTTAATGCATTGCGAAAGTTTAACATCGTTTATCGATATGTTCACTTGATCGAATAACGATAAAACCGTACAGATTGTGTCAACGAAGCGGCCGGCGACGGTTGTTTCGGACCGGGCGAGGCCCACTTCTGCTGCAATGCACAATCTCAAGGGGATACTCCGATGAACACGATTCTGAAGCTGCTCGACCGCGCCTCGCTGGGCCTGATCCAGGTCATGGTGATCGCCGGCATGCCGCTGGCGGCGTTCGGTCTTCTGACCAACGCACTCTAGCGGCCCGCCCTCAAGGTGGCGCCCGCTAGCGCGGCCTCCAGGTTGGAGGCATGTTCGCCTTCCTCTTCGCTTCGGAGGGGGAGGCGAACTCGTATCTGGAAGGGCGATGCTTAGATGATCCGCGCGCTGGGGCCCGGCTCGGTCTCGAGCTTCCTGAAGGTGATCCTCGACGTCTTCTACTACGTGCTCTGGGGCGTCGGCTTCCTGGTGGCGGCCATCATCCTCGGCCTGCTGCTGATCAGCTTCGACCCGCAGATCCTGCCCGCTGCGATCCTCACCCACGCCTACATCATGGGCCAGGCGCCCGGCTTGGCCGCGGCGATCCGCCTGTCCGGCGCCGAGCTTTCGCTGATCGGCGTCGTCATCATCGTGCAGCGCCTGCGCCGCATCTTCGGCGCGATGACCGCCGGCGATCCGTTCCATCCCGACAACGTGCGGCGCCTGCGGGTGACCGCCCTGGTGCTCGCGCTGATCGAGATCAACCATTACCTGTTCGCCGCGATCGACCGCTTCGTGCTGCACATCCACACGCCCGGCGGCCTCAGCCTCGACTTCACCCCGTGGTTCGCGGTGCTGGTGATCGTGGTGCTGGCCGAAGTGTTCCGCGAAGGGGCGCGCCTGCGCCGCGACGCGGAACTGACCATCTAGGCCGCGGCGCTCACATCCATGCCGATCCGCGTCCATCTCGATCGCATCCTGCTTGAGCGGCGCATGTCGCTGACCGAGCTCGCCGACCGGGTGGGCGTTACCATCGCCAACCTCTCGATCCTGAAGACCGGCAAGGCCCGCGCGGTGCGTTTCTCGACCCTCGACGCCCTTTGCCGCGAACTCAACTGCCAGCCCGGCGACCTGCTGGTGTTCGAGCCCGGCCCGCCCGATGACGACAGCGAGGAAGTCGCCGAGGAATAGGCCAGCGTCCGCCGCCGCGGCGCTAGGGGCCGACGCCGTTCTTCTTCGCCTCGTCGGCGATCCGGGGCGAGATCGCGACCGCGGCGGCAATGTCGGTGTCGCCCTCCGCCTTGCGACCCAGGCGCAGCTTGGCCAGGCCGCGGCCATAGAGCGACCAGGCTGTCTGCGGCGCCAGCTTGATCGCGGCGTCGTAGTCGGCGATCGCCTTGTCCGGCAGGTTCATCCGCAGGAACACCAGGCCCCGGCTGTCGAGCACCTGCGGCGCGCCGGGCCAGAGCCTCAGCGCCTCGTTGCAGTCGGCCAGCGCCTTGTCGAGGTCGTGGCCCCACAAGGCTCGCACCCAGCAGCGCCCGTTCAAGGGCCTGGCGAGGTCCTCGTTCTTCGGATGGCTGGCGATCCAGAGGTCATAATCGGCCAGCGCGGCCTCGAAGCTGCCCGCCCGCGCGTAGGCGTCGGCCACCCTGAGGCCGACGCTCGCATCGTGGCTCAGAGCGGCGTCGAAATCGGCCTTGGCGCCGACCGAGTCCTTAAGCACCAGCCGCATCTGGCCGCGCAACATCAGCGCCGGCACGTCGTCGGCCTTGAGCGTCAACGCCTGATTGAGGTCGCTGAGGGCCAGGAGCGGCTGGTGGTTCTGCAGCCGCGCCCTTGCGCGGTCATAGACGTGTTGCGGATCGTTTGGTTCGAGCGCGGCGGCGTGGTCGAAATCGGCGACCGCCTCGGCAAATTCACGTCGGGCGAGGAAGGCGTCGCCGCGGCGCGTGAAACCGGCGGCGTCGGTCGGCGTGTCAGTCGCCGGAGCAGCCGATGCGGCGACCCCTGCAGACGGTGGCCCTGCCGGCGTCGTGGTCGTCGTCGTCGGCGCGGCGGCGCCAGTCGGCGGCCGGACCTCCAGATTGAACACGGGGCCGCCATTGTAGGTGAAGTAGAGCTTGTGCTGGCTCTTGGACACGTAGATCCGGTGCGACAGGAAGAAATCGACGCCGATCACCATGTCGGCGTCCGCCAGATTGATGTCGGCGATCCGCAGGCGGGTGTTCTTGACCTGCTCGCCGCCGATGTCGACCAGGTTGAACGGTGCGATCCAGGTTTCGGTGAGCTTCCGTCCGATTCCGCCCCAGACCCCGCCGCCGATCACGCCCGGATCGGTGGTCTTGACCCCAGCCCTGCGCGCGCCGGCCAGGCTCAGCACGGATCTCTGCGCGCCGGTGTCGAACAGCGCGCGCAGCCTGACCCCATTGATCGCTACCGACCCGACGATCTGTTGGTTCGGCGGCTCGATCGGATCGATCGACATGGCGCCATAGGCGTGGGAATCCTGGCTCCAATACGCCAGCGGGGCGTCGCCGCAGCCTTGCGGCTTCATCAGGCGGATCGCGCCGCTGGAGAAGTCGAACTCGGTGTCGAGGATGCTGAGCAGGTTCTGGCCCAGCAGCCCGTCGGCGCTGCCGACCGAGTGCTCGCCGACCAGGAAGTCCACCCGGTGCAGCGGCACGCCGAGCACGCTGAACTCCTTCACGGTGGTCAGTCTGGGATCGGCCCCGCCGGTCATGCCGTGAACCGAGATATAGGCGGGCAGCGGCTCCGTCCGCAGCCCGAACTTCGCCACCGCGGACGGGTTGAGCATGCTGAAGAAGGCGCCGGTGTCGACCGTGAGGCGGGCGTCCGCGCCGTTTAGCTTGGCTGAGACGACGGCGCCGCCACCCTCGATGGTGACCGGCAACTGAACATATTGCTGTAGCTGGCAGGCCGCGCGCGCCGAGCCGGCCGCCACCAGGCCCAGGGCCAGCGCGACACCAATATGGCCTCTCCCCATGGGCGAGAGCTAACTCAACTTTGGCGGCCGCGAAAGGTCGTCGGCTCACCGCTCTTGCCAATATCCTGACAGCATGGCGGTGCTCTAGTGTCGATCAACCGCAGCCCCCCCTCGAAGAGAACCGCCATGTCCGACGATCTGATCTTCTACACCAACCCGATGTCGCGCGGCCGGATCGTGCGGTGGATGCTCGAGGAGGTGGGAGAGCCGTACCAGACCCAGGTGCTGGACTATGCCACCACACTGAAGGGTCCCGAGTATCTGGCGGTCAATCCAATGGGCAAGGTGCCGGCGCTCAAGCACGGCGACGTGGTGGTGACCGAGGCGGCGGCGATCTGCGCCTACCTGGCCGATGCGTTCCCGCAGAAGGGTCTGGCGCCGCCGCCCGGCGACAAGCGGCGCGGGACCTATTTCCGCTGGCTGTTCTTCGGCGCCGGACCGGTGGAGCAGGCGACCAGCGTTCACAGCCTCGGCGTCGAGATCAAGCCGGAACAGAAGCGGATGATGGGGTTCGGCGACATGGCCGACACGATGAACGCCATGGAAGGGGCGATCACCGGACGCAGCTTCGTGCTTGGAGACGCCTTCAGCGCCGCCGACGTCTACTTCGGCTCCCAGGTCAGCTGGGGCCTGCAGTTCGGCTCGATCGAGAAGCGAGCGGCGTTCGTAGCCTACGCCGAGCGCCTGCACGCGAGGCCAGCCTACCAGCGCGCCACCGAGATCGACGACAAGCTGATCGCGGCGGCGAGCGCCTAGTCTTCACCCCAGGATATCCCGGTCGTGTTCGCCCAGCTTCGGGGCGCGGCGGGAAATGCGCCAGGGGCTGGCGGGCAGCTGGTACGGCGCGCCCGGATAGCGGAAACTGCGGCCTAGGTCTTCGTGGGTGACCGCGGTCTGGAAGCCGCGCGCCCGGAAGTGCTCGTCCTCGAAGGCTTCCTCCGGCGAATAGATCACCCCGACCGCGATGCCGCGGCGCTGGAAGCCGATGAAGTAGTCGTAGGCGCTGACGTTCTCGGCGATCAAGGCCAGCGCCTCGCGGCCGGCCGAGAAGATCGCGGTGGCCTCGGCGTCGACGCCGATCAGGTCGTAGGTGATCGGTTTGGGCATCGCCGCGCCGATCTCGAGGAAGATGGCGTCCGGGAACCCCTCCTCGAGACCTAACTCGCGCAACCAGCCGAGGATGTAGCCGAATTCGGCCGGCGAGCGGGGCGGCACGCCGGTGTTCACCCACCGCCCGTCCTTGCACAGCATCTGCGTGCCCTGCGTGGGGACCGCCGCGGCGTGGCGTCCGGTCTGGCGCTGCACCGTCTGGCGCGCCACCAGCCAGCTGTAGGACGCGGCCTCGGTGGTGACGTTGGAGGCCCCGTGCATGCTGACGTCGATGAACTGACCCTCGCCGGACGAGGCGCGGTAGAGCAGGGCGGTCAACGCCGACAGGGCGGCGAAGTGGCAGGCGGTGTGGAAGCCCTGGCCGCCACCGCCGCGCACCGGCGGCAGCGCGTGGTCGTCGTAGCCGCAGCTCCACGCCGGTCCCGCGCCGGCCAGGATGGTCAGGTCGGTCACCGGCGCATCGTCATTGCGGCTGCCGCGACCGAACGGCGTCATCGATACGAAGATCAGGTCCCCGCGCACCTGCCGCAGGTCGTCGTAGTCGAGCCCGAGCCGCGCCAGACGCCCAGCCGGCTCGGATTCCAGCAGAACGTCGGTCTCGGCCATCAACGCCTTGAAGCGCGCGCGGCCCTCGGCGCTCTCGAGGTCGATCACCACGCCGCGCTTGCTGGTGTGATAGTGCCACCACCACAGGCTCCGATCCGGACCCGGCGTATCGTCCAGGAACGGCGGGTAACCCCGCGCCGGATCGCCGCCGGGTGGCTCGACCAGGATCACGTCGGCGCCCATGTCGGCCAGCAGCTTGCCGGCGAAGGCGATGCGCTCGCTCGCCAGCTCGACGACGCGGACGCCGGCGAGCGCGCTCATATCGCCCCCTCCGCGCGCAGCTGGGCCACATCCGCGGTGGAAAGGCCGAACAGCCGGCCGAACACTTCCTCGTTGTGCTCGCCCAGGCAAGGCGCGCCGCGCTCGATGCGCCATGGCGTGCGCGTCATGCGCACTGGCAGGCCGTCCACCCGCACCCGACCCATCGCCGTATGGCTGACCTCTGGCCAAAGACCCTCCGTATCCGGATCATGGTCGACGCGCTCCTGCGGCGTCTGCACCGCCGAGCACGGCACGCCGGCGTCGCGGAGCCGTCTCTGCACGGCGAACTTGTCCTGGGTCGCGGTCCAGGCGCCGAGGTCCTCGTCGAGCGCGTCCTGGTTCGTCAGGCGGGCGTCGAGCGAGGCGCAGGCGGCATCCTCCGTCCACGTTGATTTGACCGCCGCCTTCAGGCGTTCCCAGTCGGCGTCGTCGCGGCAGGCGATCGCCACCCAGGCGTCGTCGCCGGCGCAGGGATAGATCCCGTGCGGCGCCATCGGCGGCGAGGTGTTGCGATTGGAGTGGGGCTGGCCCTCACGCCGGCTGGGCCGACCATTCACGGTCCAGTCGAGCAGGGCCGGCCCGTGCAGCGTCAGCGCCGCCTCGGTGCAGGCGAGGTCGACCCACTGGCCCTCGCCGGTGCGCTGGCGGTGCAGCAGCGCGAGCATGATGGCCATGGCCATGTAATAGCCGCCGGTGTGGTCCATGTAGGAGTAGCCCCAGCCGGCCGGCGGCTGGTCCGGCAGGCCGGATGCATAGGTGAGGCCCGAGACGGCCTGCACGATCGGTCCCCAGGTCTTGAACGCGCCGTAGGGGCCGATGTGGCCGAACCCGCAGTTGGAGACGTAGATGATGTCCGGCTTGATCACCTTCAGCTGCTCGTAGCCGAAGCCCCAGCGCTCCAGCACGCCGGCGGCGAAGTTTTCGGTCACGCAGTCGGACTGGCGGATCAGCTCCGTGAGCAGTTCCTTGCCGCGCGCGGTGCGCACGTTGATGGTGACGCCCAGCTTCTGGGTGTTGTGGTTGTTGTAGCCGCCGCCGAACTCGAGGCCGCGGCGCTCGTCGACGTAGGGCCCGATGCCGCGCAGGATGTCCCAGCGCCCTTCGCGCTCCGGATCCTCGATGCGGATCACCTCAGCGCCGAACGCGGCCAGCCACTTGGTCGCCCCGGCGCCCGCCAACTGGCCGCAGAAGTCGCAGATACGAATGCCGGCCAGCGCGGCCGGCGGCGTCGGCTCCAGATACGCTTCCACCTGCGTCATGCCTCGGTACAACCCAATGCTTATCCAAACGCACCGACGTCGCGTCAGCGCAACCGCGCCGACCTGGAGGCCCTATTGCGCCGTGAAGCCGCCGTCCACGACCAGCTCCGAGCCGGTGACGAAAGCGGCCTTGTCCGAGGCGAGGAAGACGATCGCGTCGGCGATGTTGCCGTCCTGGCCGAAGTGGCCCAGCGCATGCCTCGCGGCGATCTGGGTGCGCGCGTCGTTATCGCCGATGCCGAGCGCCGAGGAGAATCCGGTCACCACCTCCTGGCCCATCTGGGTGTCGATGACGCCGGGATGGACCGAGTTGACGCGGATCTTCAGTGCGGCCAGCTCCAGCGCCACCGACTTGGTCAGCAGCCTGACCGCGCCCTTGGAGGCGTTGTAGCAGCTGGTCAGGGGAGACCCGACCAGGCCGGCGACCGAGGACAGGTTCACGATCGCCGACCCGCCCGGCCAGCGCCCGGCGCGCTCGGCGAGCAGGGGCGCCGCGTGCTTGCAGCCCAGGAACACGCCCTCGACGTTCACCGCATGCAACCGCCGCCAGTCTTCCAGCGTCGTCTCGATCAGCGGTTTCATCAGGAACAGGCCGGCGTTGTTTACCAGGATGTCGAGGCCGCCGACTTCCGACCTGGCGAACGCAACGGTCTGCGCCCACTCATCCTCGCTGGTGACGTCCTGGCGTCGTGCGATCCCGCCGAGTTCCGCGGCAAGCGCGCCGGTATCGGCCAGGTCGGTGACGATCACGCGCGCCCCCGCTGCCGCCAGCGCCCGCGCCGTCGCCGCCCCGATACCGCGCGAGGCCCCGGTGACCAGCGCGACGCGTCCTTCGAGTTCAGCCATGGTCCCGTCCCTCCGCCAGGGGCGAGCCGGACCTTCGCCGCGCCGATCGCGGCCGATCCTTATCGCCCCCCACGACCCTAGGGGCCGCGACTGGGAGGCAGCAAGGAAAAGCCCACGGGCAAGTCGCCTGGGGCGCCCGCCGCCGTGCTATCACGCCGGGTCGGACGGCGGTGGCGAGGCGGGCGGGATGCGGCGCATGGGTTCGGGGCGGATCGGGCTGGCGCTCGGGGCGCTGGCGCTGATGGCGGGACAGGCTGGGGCGGGCGGCGTCGATTGCCGGCGCATCCCGGTCTACACCGCGCCCTGCTTCTCGCAGCCGAAGCCGCACGCCGGGTGCGATCCGATCCCCTACGCCAAGGCGCCCTGCTTCACGGTCCACGGCATCCTGCAGGGCAGCAACGGCGTGCCGGCGGTGCGGCTATGGCGCACCGGCACGAAGCGGGTGCTGGGCATCGTCGGCGGCGATGGCGATCCAGCCGCCGACAGCTTGATCCCCGAGCCGCTGAACACGCAGATGACCCCCACGACGCCGGGCTGGCTGCGCTCGGTCGACGCGGACTTCCGGGTCTGCCCGCTGGCGGCCGAGAAGGCGGGGTGGATGCAGCCGGTCTGCCTGGTCGGCGCGACCCACGTGGTGTTCACCCGCCGCCACTATGGACTCGCGCCACCGCCGACGCCTGCAGGCCAACCAGCGTCTTGATCCCGCCCTCGGCCAGGCTGAACAGGGCCTCGAACTCGGCGCGGGTGAACCCGCGCTTCTCGCCGGTGGCCTGGATCTCGACGATGTCGCCGGCCCCGGTCAGCACGAAGTTGGCGTCGGCTTCGGCGGAGCTATCCTCCTCGTAGTCGAGGTCGAGCACCGGCGTGTCGTTGTGGACGCCGCACGAGATGGCGGCGACGTGGTCGCGGATCGGGTCGGACTTGATCACCCCCTCGTCCTGCAGCCAGCGGGTCGCCAGCCGCAGCGCCACCCAGGCGCCGGTGATCGCGGCGGTGCGGGTGCCGCCGTCGGCCTGGATCACGTCGCAGTCGAGGGTGAACTGGCGCTCGCCCAGCGCTTTCAGGTCGGTGACCGCGCGCAGGCTGCGGCCGATCAGGCGCTGAATTTCCTGGCTGCGGCCCGACTGCTTGCCCTCGGCGGCCTCGCGCCGGCCGCGGGTGTGGGTGGCCCGGGGCAGCATTCCGTACTCGGCCGTGACCCAGCCCTGGCCGCGGCCGCGCAGGAAACCGGGCACCGTCTCGTCGAGGCTGGCCGTCACCAAGACCCGGGTGTGGCCGAACGAGACCAGGCACGAGCCCTCGGCGTAGCGGTTCACATCGGTCTCGAGCTTGACCTCGCGCAGCGCGTCCGCCGCCCGGCCGGAAGGTCTCGCCGCCATGGTTTGTCTCCCTCGAAGCGCGGCGCTTGCGCCGGGTGGGGGGCGGCTTATCCTTATCCGCAACGATGACCAACCCGCTCGTCGGCATCTCGATCGTCAACGGCCCATCTCTCACGGAGCTGGACAGCCGCGCCCGCGACATCTTCCGCCGCGTGGTCGAGACCTATCTGGAGACCGGTGAGCCGGTCGGCTCGCGCACGATCTCCCGCGCCGGCGTGGCGCTCTCGCCCGCGTCGATCCGCAACACCATGCAGGACCTGGCCGAACTGGGCCTGCTCGATGCGCCGCACATCAGCGCCGGGCGGATGCCGACACATGTTGGGCTGAGGCTGTTCGTCGACGGATTGTTGGAGGTCGGCGACATCGCCGAGGACGATCGCCGCTCGATCGAAGCGCGACTCAGCGCCCATGGCCGTTCCATGGAGGATGCGCTGAACGAGGCCAGCTCGATCCTGTCGGGGCTGGCGGGCGGCGCGGGGGTGGTGGTCGCGCCGTCGCGGGACGCCGGGGTCAAGCACGTCGAGTTCGTCGCGCTGGGCGCAGACCAGGCGCTGGCGATCATGGTGTTCGACGACGGCCAGGTCGAGAACCGGCTGATGCACCGTCCCGCCGGCGTCACGCCCTCGGCGATGGTCGAGGCGTCGAACTTCCTCAACGCCCGCATGCGCGGCCGCACCCTGGCCGAGTCGCGCCTGGAGGTGGGCAGCGAGCTGGAGCGTGCGCGCCGCGAGCTCGACGCGGTCAGCGCGCGGCTGGTCGAAGACGGGCTGGCGGCCTGGAGCGGGGGCGGCGAGATGGGGCGCGCGCTCATTGTCCGCGGCCACGCCAACCTGCTGGGCGACCCGGAAACCCTGGCCGACCTGGAGCGCGTGCGTCGCCTGTTCGACGACCTCGAGCAAAAGGAGCAGCTGATCGGCCTCCTGGATCTGGTGCGCGACGCCGAGGGCGTGCGCATCTTCATCGGCGCGGAAACCAGGCTGTTCTCGCTTTCGGGTTCCGCCGTGATCGCGGCGCCCTATATGAGCGGCAGACAGAAGGTGCTGGGCGCGATCGGCGTGATCGGTCCGGCCCGGCTCAACTATGCCCGGGTGATCCCGCTCGTCGATTACACGGCGCGGGCGCTGGGGCGCATCATGGACGGATGAGAAAACCCGTATGAGTGACGACGAAACGCCGGCGGAGGGCCTGGGCCCCGAGACCGACGAAGCCGCCGATATCGCTGCGGCCACAGAGGACTCCGAGGCGCTGCGGACCGAGATCGCGGCGCTGAAGGAGCAGATGCTGCGCGTGGCGGCCGACGCCGAGAACACCAAGCGCCGGGCCGAGCGCGAGGCCAACGATTCGCGCGCCTACGCCATCCAGAAGTTCGCCCGCGACCTTCTGGGCGTCGCCGACAACCTGCAGCGGGCGATGTTGCACGCCCCGAAGGATGCAGCCGATCCGCTGGTCAAGAACCTCGCCATCGGCCTGGAGATGACCGAGAAGGAGCTGATGGGCGCGTTCGAGCGCAACGGCCTGAAGAAGCTCGAGCCGGTCCGCGGCGCCAAGTTCGACCCGCACCAGCACCAGGCGGTGCAGGAGCAGCCGGCCGACGATGTCGCCGCCGGCGGCGTGTTGCAGGTGATCCAGCCCGGCTACGAGCTGTTCGGACGGCTGGTGCGCCCGGCGATGGTGATCGTCGCCGCGCGCGGCTCGGCCGGCGCGGAAGCCGCCGAACCGGTCGCCCAGAACCCCTATGCAGGCGCCGGCGACCAAGGTTCTGGGGCGTCTGTGGATACCAAGGCTTGAGCCCTTCCGCCGCGCGCGGTTTCGTCTAATCTCACGCGTCCCATCACCCAGCCGTGCGGGGGCATTTGCGCGGCCGTTTCGGATAGGACCTGGATGAAGCTGACAATCGAGCGGGCGGCGCTGCTGAAGGCCCTGGGGCACGTGCAGAGCGTCGTCGAGCGGCGCAATACGATCCCGATCCTCTCGAACGTCCTCTTGTCGGCGAGCGCCGGCCAGGTCGCCTTCTCGGCCACCGACCTCGACATGGAGATCACCGATTCGAGCCCCGCGCAGGTGGAGGGGACCGGGCAGATCACCGCGCCGGCGCACACGCTCTACGAGATCGTGCGCAAGCTGCCGGAAGGCGCCGACGTCTCGCTGAGCTACACCGGCGAGGACCCGCGGCTCACGGTGCAGGCCGGGCGCTCGCGCTTCAACCTGCCGGTGCTGCCGGCCGGCGACTTCCCGGTGATGTCGTCCGAGGGCCTGTCCGATCCGATCGCCATCGACACCGCCGACCTGATCCGGCTGATCGACAAGACCCGCTTCGCCATCTCCACCGAGGAGACGCGCTACTACCTCAACGGCCTCTACCTGCACGTGGTGGTCGAGGACGGCGCGACCAAGCTGCGCGCGGTCGCCACCGACAGCCGGCGGCTGGCCCTGGCGGAGATGCCGGCGCCGGAGGGCTACGCCGGCGCGCCGGGCGTGATCATCCCGCGCAAGACCATCAACGAAATCCGCCGCCTGCTCGACGACGCCGGCGAGACCGTCACCATCGCCGTCAGCGCCCAGAAGGTGCGCCTCGGCTTCGGCCACGCCGCCATGACCTCGAAGGTGATCGACGGCTCGTTCCCGCCCTACGAGCGGGTGATCCCGCGCGACAACAAGCGGGTGATGATGCTCGACAACAGCCTGTTCGGCGCCGCGGTCGACCGGGTGGCGACCATCTCCAACGAGCAGAGCCGCGCGGTGAAGCTGTCGGTCGAGACCGGCCGCATGACCCTCACCGTGCGCAACATGGACGCCGGGCAGGCGGTCGAGGAGCTCGAGGTCGACTACGAGGGCGAGCCGTTCGAGATCGGCTTCAACGCCCGCTATCTCCTGGACCTGACCGGCCAGGTCGGCGGCGAGCTGGCCGAGTTCCGCTTCGCCGAACACACCGGGGGCGCGACCGTGCTCGACCCGACCCTGGTGCTCGACCCCACCGACGCCGGCGCCCAGTACGTGCTGATGCCGCTGCGGGCTTAGGCGGCTTCACTCGGCGGACGCACCAGTGCGTCCGGGTTTCGGGCCGAGACGGCCTGGGAAGTAGCCGCGGCGGAGCCAGAACAAGGCCACGGCGATCGCCAGACTGGCAAGGCCTGCCGCCAGCGGGACGCGCTGGTCGGGAATGAACGCCATCGCGGCCAGTATCCCCAGCATCGCCGCGATGGCGACGCCGGTCAGCCACGGGAACAGCCACATCCGCACCACGAGACGCCCCGGGCTCTCGCGCTCGAGCCTGCGGCGGAGCCGTAGCTCGGAGAGGGCGATCAGCAGGTAGACGAACAGCGCCACCGTGCCGTTCGACTTCACCAGGAAGGGGAAGACCGCGTCGGGCGAGATGTACGACATCATCACAGCGGCGAAGCCGACGACCGTGCCGGCCAGGATCGCGCGCACCGGCGTCCCGTGGCGGTTCACTCGCGCGAGCATCTGCGGCGCGTCGCCACGGCGCGTCAGCGCGAGCAGCATTCTGGATGAGACGTAGAGCCCGGAATTCAGCGCTGACAGCACCGCCGTCAGGATGACGGCGTTCATGATGTTTGCGGCCGCCGGAACGCCGATGGCGGCGAGCGCGCTGACATAGGGGGTGGTGATGGCGGGCGAGTTCCACGGGACGATCGCGACCACCAGCACGATCGAGCCGATGTAGAAGACCAGGACTCGGGTGATGACCGATGTGGTGGCCCGCGCAATGGCCGCGGCGGGCTCGGCCGATTCCGCGGCGGCGACGGTGACGATCTCGGCCCCGAAATAGAAGCCGGTGGCGGCCACCGCGCCGGTGAAGATCGGCAGGATCCCCCGCGGCGCGAACCCGCCGTGGGCGGTGAGGTTGGCGATGTGCGGGCCTGTGCCGAACCAGAGGCCCACGATGTAGAGGGTCCCCACTACGAGGAAGACAACGATCGCCCCCACCTTGATCGAGGCGAACCAGAACTCGAACTCGCCGTACGTGCGGACCGACCGTAAGTTGGTGGCTGTCATGATCAGCAACAGGACCAGCGCGAGCAGCCACTGCGGGAACTGCGGAAACCAGAACCGGATGAGATCGGCGCCGGCGATCGCTTCGAACGCCACCACGCCGACCCAGAAGTACCAATACATCCAGCCGGTCACGAAGCCGGCTAGGTCGCCCAGCGCCAGCCGCGAGTATTCGTAGAACGATCCCGCCGCGGGCAGGGCCGTCGCCAGTTCGCCCAGCATACGGATCACCAACACAACCAGCAGGCCGGTGAGCAGAAAGGAGAGGCTCGCCGCGGGCCCGGCGGACTGGATCACCACCCGGCTGCCGACGAACAGTCCCGCGCCGATCACGCCCCCCAGCGCGATCATGGTCATGTGGCGACGCTTCAGGCTCTGGCGCAGCCGCGAGTCGCCAAGGGCTTCGTCTGTCAATGCGAAGCTCCACCGGGCTGCGTCCCGACACCTTAACCACTGTCGATCCGGGCTGTCGCGCCTTCGCGGAGGCTGGCCGCCAGAATACGGGCGCCAGGACCGTTGGCGATCTAGGACGCCCGTCACGCGAGCGAGATATGCCTAGCCCCCGCTCAGCGCCTCGATCTCTGCCGGATCCAGCCCACACTCCTCCAGAATCTGGCGTGTGTGCTGGCCGATTTCGGGGGCCATGCGCGGCGGCTGCTTGGTCTCGCCGTCGAGGTGGAACGGGCTGTCGACGGTGCGCAGGCCATAGCCGTCGACGAACTCGGGCAGCAGGCCGTTGGCGTCGAGTTGTTCGTCGGCGATGTGGTCCTCGACCTTGGCGACGATGCCGAAGGTGACGCCGCCGGCGTTGAGGCGGTCGCGCCAGGCCTCCCAGGTGTCGGCGCCGAAGATCTCCTCGAGGAGACCGACCAGGATGGCGCCGTTGGCGAAGCGCTCCATCGGCGTGGCGAAGCGGGGGTCCAGCGTCCACTCGGGGTGGCCGACGGCGCGGGCCAGCAGCGGCCAGTCGCGGGCCGGATTGGTGGTGACGAGGATGAAGCTGCGCCCGTCCAGCGTCGTGTAGCTCTCCGTCATCGCGCCGCGCGAGCCGCGTGGGCCGCGGCCGGTCAGCTCGTAGCCGCACAGCGCGCCCTGCACCTGGCACGAGTTCGACCACAGTCCGTTGGCCAGCAGCGAGGTGGTGACCTCGCCGCCCCGGCCGGTGAGCTGGCGGCGGTAGAGCGCGGTGACGATGGCGCTGTACATCGCCATCGCGGTCGGGTGGTCGCCCATGCCGGGCATGGAGAGCGCCGGCTCGGTGTCGTTGGTGGCGCGCACCATGTCCATCAGCCCGGACCTCGCCCACCAGGCGGTGGTGTCGAAGCCGGTGCGGTCGCGCTCGGGCCCGTGCTCGCCGTACGGCGACAGCGAGGCGTAGATCAGCCGCTCGTTCAGGTGCAGCAGGTCCTCGGAGCGGAGCCCCAGCCGCTCGCGCACCGGGAACGGGAAGTTGGTGATGAACACGTCGGCCTTGCGGACCAGCGTCTCCAGCACGCCGCGCGCCTCGGGCAGCTTCAGGTCGAGCGCCAGGCTCTCCTTGTTGCGGCTGTCCATGGCCCAGAAGTAGTCGATGTCGTCGGGCGTGCCGCGCAGCCGAAAGAGGTTGCGGTAGGAATCGCCGATGCCGGGCGGCTCGATCTTGATCACCCGGGCGCCGAAATCGGACATCACCGTCGCGGCCGCCGGGCCGGCGATGAAGCTGGCGCAATCGATCACCAGCAGGTCGCTGAACAGACTCTCGGACATCAAGCGCTCCCCGCCGCGCGCCTTGCTGGCGCGCCGTCAAAGCGAAACCTAGCGAGGCGCCGCTAGGACCGACAAGCGCCCTGCGTGTTGGGCGCCTCGTCAAAGCCGGCATGGGGTACTAGTTAGACACCATGCGCAGAACCCAGCTCGGCCGCACCGGCCTTTCCGTCTCCCGGCTTTGCCTCGGCACCATGACCTTCGGGCTGCAGTGCGAGGAGGACCTCAGCCGCTCGATCATGGACACCGCCGCGGACGGCGGGATCGACTTCTTCGACACCGCCGACGTCTATCCGCTCGGCGGCGGCGCCAACACGGTTGGCCGTACCGAGGAGATCGTCGGCAATTGGCTGGTCGGCAAGCGCCACGACTACATCGTCGCCACTAAGTGCGTCGGCCGCACCGGCCGCAAGGTCTGGGACCAGGGCATGTCGCGCAAGCACATCCTGGATGCGATCGACGCGTCGCTGAAGCGGCTGCGGACCGACTACGTCGACCTCTACCAGCTGCACAGCTACGATCCCACGACGCCGATCGACGAGGCGCTGGAGGCGCTGGATGCCGTCGTGAAGAGCGGCAAGGCGCGCTACGTCGGTGTCTCCAACTGGCCGGCGACCAAGGTGGCGCGCGCGATCGGCCGCTCCGAGCTGAAGGGCTGGGCCGGGATCACTTCGGCGCAGCCGCGCTACAACCTCTTGTTCCGCACCTTCGAGCGCGACCTGTTGCCGCTGTGCCTCGAAGAGGGGATCGGCGTCATCCCCTATAATCCGCTGGCCGGCGGCATGCTCACCGGCAAGCACCAGCAAGGCGCGCCGCCGGAAGGCACGCGCTTCACGCTCGGCAACGCCGGCGCGCGCTACCAGGAGCGCTACTGGCACGACCGCGAGTTCGAGAGCGTCGCGGCGCTGAAGGGCGTGGCGGCCGAGGCCGGGATCAGTATGGCGACCATGGCGGTGTCGTGGGTGCTGGCCAACCCGGCGATCACCGCGCCGATCGTCGGCGCCAGTCGCCCCGATCAACTCGCCGACAGCCTCGCCGCCACCGAGACCCCGATGGCCGCCGACCTCAAGGCCAAGCTGGACGAGATGACCCACGCCTGGCGCTCGGTCGACGCTGAGCGGTGAAGGCCGCCGTCCAGTCGCTCGCGCTCACCGACTTCCGCTCCTATGACCGTGGGGAGCTCAGTGCGGGTGGGCGCAGCGTCTATCTGTTCGGACCCAACGGCGCCGGCAAGACCAACCTTGTCGAAGCGCTCAGCCTGTTCTCGCCGGGACGCGGCATGCGCGCGGCAAGCCTGGGCGAACTCGGGCGGCGCTTGCCCGACGAGGCGCAGGGCCGCGCCTGGGCGGTGTCGGTGGCGATCGAAGGCGATGGGGGCGAGGTGCGGCTCGGCACGGGCGTGGAGACCCCAGGCGCGGCGCGGCGGCTGGTGCGGGTCGGGGGCGAGGCTGTGCCGCCCGGACGCCTCGCCGAGCACCTGCGGCCGCTCTGGCTGACGCCGGCGCAGGACCGGCTGTTCCTGGAGGGTGCGGCCGAGCGGCGGCGGTTCTTCGACCGGCTGGTGTTCGCCGCCGAGCCGATCCACGCCGCCCACGCGGGCGCCTATGACCGCGCCCTGCGCGAGCGCTCGCGGCTCCTGGCCGAGGAGAGCGCCGCCGATCCGGCGTGGCTGACGGCGCTGGAGGGGCGCATGGCCGTGGCGGGCGCGCGCATGGCGGAAGCGCGGGCGGCGACGCTGCAGGCGCTGCAGGCAGAGATCGACGGGCGTGGCGATCGCCCCTTCCCGCAGGCCGATCTCGGCCTCGCCGGCGACTACGAGAAGCTGGTGGCGTCCGGGGCGGCGATCGTCGAAATCGAGGCGCGGCTCACGGCCGATCTGGCCGCCTCCAGGCCCCGCGATGCGGCGGCCGGGCGGGCTCTGACGGGCCCGCACCGCACCGATCTGGCCATCGTCCACCGCGAGCGGCGCCGTCCGGCCGCCGAATGTTCGACCGGCGAGCAGAAAGCGCTGATTCTGAACCTGGTTTTGGCCCAGGCTGCGCGACTTTCCCGTGCTAAATCGCAGCCGAATCCTATATTATTGCTGGATGAAGTTGCGGCGCATCTCGACCTGCTCCGGCGCGCCGCTCTCACCGACGAAATCGAAGCGCTCGGCCTGCAGGCTTTCCTCACGGGAACGGACGAAGCGCTGTTTGATCACTTCAAGGGTCGGGCCCTCGGCGTGCGTGTGGACGCCTCGCGGCTCGAGCCCGTGGACTAGCGGATGACGGACGAATACGACGCAACGGGCGCCGCCGACTACGGCGCGGACTCGATCAAGGTCCTGAAGGGCCTCGATGCGGTGCGCAAGCGCCCGGGCATGTACATCGGCGACACCGACGACGGCTCTGGCCTGCACCACATGGTCTACGAGGTGGTGGACAACGCCATCGACGAAGCCCTGGGTGGCTGGGCGACGCGGGTCGAGGTGATCCTCAACGCCGATGGTTCGGCCACGGTGACCGACGACGGGCGCGGCATCCCCACCGACATCCACGAGGGCGAAGGCGTCTCGGCGGCCGAGGTGATCATGACCCAGTTGCACGCCGGCGGGAAATTCGATCAGAACTCCTACAAGGTCTCCGGCGGCCTGCACGGCGTCGGCGTGTCGGTGGTCAACGCGCTGTCGGAATGGCTGAAGCTGACCATCTACCGCAGCGGCCTGAAGTACGAGATGAGCTTTGCCCACGGCGATCCGGTGACGCCGCTGGCCGTCACGGGCGCCGCGCCCTACCGCGCCAACGGCGAGTTCCTCACCGGCACCGAGGTCAGCTTCCTTCCGTCGCTGCAGACCTTCGCCACCATCGAGTTCGACCGCAAGACGCTCGAACACCGGCTGCGCGAGCTGGCGTTCCTCAACTCCGGCGTCACCATCATCCTGAAGGACCTGCGCGGCGCCGAGCCGTTCGAGGAGACCATGCGCTACGAGGGCGGGGTCGAGGCCTTCGTGCAGCACCTCGACAAGGCCAAGACCGCGATCCTCAAGACCCCGATCGTGGTGCGCGGCGAGCGCGAGAGCGTACACATCGACATGGCGATGTGGTGGAACGACGGCTACCACGAGAACGTGCTGTGCTTCACCAACAACATCCCGCAGCGGGATGGCGGCACGCACCTGTCGGCCTTCCGTAGCGCGCTGACCCGGATCATCACCGGCTACGCCGAGAGCTCCGGCGCGACCAAGCGGGAGAAGGTTTCGCTCTCGGGCGAGGATGCCCGCGAAGGCCTGACCTGCGTGCTCTCGGTCAAGCTGCCCGACCCCAAGTTCTCGTCGCAGACCAAGGACAAGCTGGTCTCGTCCGAGGTGCGTCCAGCGGTCGAGGGCCTGGTGGGCGAGGGCCTCTCGTCCTGGTTCGAGGAGCATCCGGGCGAGGCGCGGCTGATCGTGCAGAAGATCACCGAGGCCGCCGCGGCCCGCGAAGCCGCCCGCAAGGCCCGCGAGCTGACCCGCCGCAAGAGCGCGCTCGACATCTCGTCGCTGCCCGGCAAGCTCGCCGACTGCCAGGAGCGCGATCCGGCCAAGTCGGAGATCTTCCTGGTCGAGGGCGATAGCGCCGGCGGTTCGGCCAAGCAGGCGCGCAACCGCGAAAACCAGGCGGTGCTGCCGCTGCGGGGCAAGATCCTCAACGTCGAGCGCGCGCGCTTCGACAAGATGCTGGGCTCGGACCAGATCGGCACCCTGATCACGGCGCTTGGCGCCGGCATTGGCCACGACGACTTCGACATCGACAAGATCCGCTACCACCGGATCATCGTCATGACCGACGCCGACGTCGACGGCGCCCACATCCGCACCCTGCTGCTGACGTTCTTCTACCGGCAGATGCCGCAGGTGATCGAGCGCGGCTATCTCTATATCGCCCAGCCGCCGCTCTATAAGGCGACTAAGGGCAAGTCCTCGCGCTACCTCAAGGACGACCCGGACATGGAGGCGTTCCTGGTCGATGAGGGGCTGGACGGCGCCGAACTCGACCTTTCGTCGGGCGAACGCCGCACCGCCGCCGATCTGGAGAGCCTCGTCACCGCCTCCCGCAACGCCAAGACCAACATCCAGCGCCTCGCGGCCCGCGCGCCGGCCTCCGCCATCGAACAGGCGGCGCTGGCCGGCCTGTTCGGCGAGACGCCCGATCCCGTCGCCGTCGCCTCGCGGCTCGATCTCTATGCCGAGGAGGGCGACGGTCCCTGGTCGGGCGAGCGGGGCGAGGGCGGCTATGTGTTCTCGCGTGTGCGCCGCGGCGTCACCGAGCGCATCGTGCTCGACGACCTGCTGTGCCATTCCGCCGACGCCCGCCGTCTCGCCGAGCGGGTCGCGGGCCTCGGCGACGCGTTCGCCAAGCCCGCCACCTACCGCCGCCGCGAGCGCAGCCAGACCGTGCGCGGGCCGCTCGACCTGGTCGACGCGGTGTTCGACGCCGGCCGCCGCGGCCTCACCATCCAGCGCTACAAGGGCCTGGGCGAGATGAATCCCGAGCAGCTGTGGGAGACCACGCTCGATTCCAACGCCCGCACCCTGCTGCAGGTGAAGGTCGCCCATGCCGACGACGCCGACGACATGTTCACCCGCCTGATGGGCGACCTGGTCGAACCCCGCCGCGACTTCATCCAGGACAACGCCCTGGACGCGGAGGTGGATATCTAGCTCAACCCTTCCCCCTCAGGGGGAAAGCGGCGCGTCGTGCGAAGCACGCGTCGCCGATGGGGGGAGTCCTCTCCGGAGAGAGCCCCCGTTGTCGCGCGCCTCCGGCGACGCGACGTTTCCCCCGCTACGCGGGAGAAATGTTTGATCGAGCGACTGAGACGATGCTGGCAAGGACCTCCTCAAGGTCCTTGTAGATGTCGGAGGCGATGACCCGGTGGGTGCGGACGCCGTTGGCGGCGAGATAGGCATCTCGCCGTTCGTCGCGTTTGCCCTGGTCGCCCTGGTTGTGGCCCCAGCCATCCACCTCAACGGCCAGGCGGGCTTCGTGGCAGTAGAAGTCGAGGATGTAGGGATCAAACGGGTGCTGGCGGCGGAACTTGAGGCCGCCGAGGCCCTTGCCGCGCATCCTGGACCACAGCAACCGCTCTGGCGGCGACATCTCGTATCTCAGATCCTGCGCCCGCTCCACCAGCGTCGGCCGGCGCTCGTCGTCTCCGCCGCTAGAGACGCCCAGCACCCCCAGCACCGCTTCCCCATACCGCGCCAGCTTGACCTGCCCCACGCCGCCGATCCGCGTTAGCGCCTCCGGCGTCGCCGGTCGCTCCCGTGCGAGATCGGCCAGCGTACGATCGGAGAAGATGACGTAGGGCGGCACCGCCTGGCGCTTGGCTTCCTCTCGTCGCCAGGCGCGCAGGGCCTCGAAGGTTGAGGCGTCGCCCGCCTGGATCGTTTCCGCCGTCTTGGCGCGGCGGGTCGCCCGGCTCTCGCGGTCCGGCTCCAGCGCCCGCCGGATCGTCACGCGCTGCGCGCCGCGATAGACCGCGCGCACCGCCGCCGCGTCGCCCAGGCCGATCAGCGGGCGGCCATCGTTCGGGTCCTCCACCAGCAGACCCTCGAACAGCAGCTGGTCGATCAGGCCGCGCCAGCCGGCTGGGCTGAACTCGCGGCCGATACCGAAGGTCGAGAGCGCCGCCTCGACCTCGCTGACCTGCTTGGTCTTGCCGAGCAGATGATCGACGATGCGGCCGCGCCCGACCCGGCCCGACAGCCGATGCACCGCCGACAGTGCCTTCTGCGCCGCCAGGGTGGCGTCGACGCCCTCGACCGGCGCGATGCAGAGGTCGCAGACGCCGCAGGGCTCGACGTCTTCCTCGCCGAAGTAGCGCCGCACGGCGGCCGCGCGGCACGAGAGCCCCTCCAGCATGGCGTAGAGCTGGCGCACCTTGCGCACCTGCACCTGGCGCACCTCGTCCGGCAGGTCGCGGCCGGCGATGCGGCGCATGGCCCAGTTCATGTCGGCGGCGCCGTAAAGGGTGATGCCCTCGGCCGGCTCGCCGTCGCGTCCGGCGCGGCCCACCTCCTGCCAGTAGGCCTCGATCGAGGCGGGTGGGTCGGCGTGGATCACGAAGCGCACGTCCGGTTTGTCGATGCCCATGCCGAAGGCGATGGTCGCCACCATCACCGCCCCATCCTCGGCCAGGAACCAGGCCAACCGCTCGGCGCGGACCCGGCGGTCGAGCCCGGCGTGATAGGCCTTGGCGGCGATGCCCTGCGCCGCCAGCTCCTGGGCCAGTTCCTCGGTCCCGTCGCGCGTGCCGACATAGACGATTCCAGACCGCCCCGGCCGCGCCTTCACCAACTCCGCCACGCGCCGGCCGGCGCGCTGCTTGTGCTCAGCGAACAGCGCCAGTTCCGGTCGTGCGAAGCTGGCGACGAACTCCTGCGCATCCTCGAGCCGCAGCTCGGTGCGGATGTCGGCGCGGGTGCGCGCATCGGCCGTTGCGGTCAGAGCCAGGCGCGGGACGCCCGGGAACAGCTCCGCCAGGCGACCCAAGGCGCGGTAGTCGGGCCGGAAATCGTGACCCCACTGGCTGACGCAGTGCGCTTCGTCGATAGCGATCAGCGACAGATCCAGCCCGCGCACGCGCCGCAGCACCGCCTCGCTCATCAGCCCTTCCGGAGCGACATAGAGCAGCTTCAGTTCACCAGCTTCGACACGCCGCCAGGTCGCGTCGCGCTCGTTCAGATCGAGGTTGGAGTCCATCCGCGCGGCCGCGACCCCGGCCTGCTTCAGCGCCTCCACCTGGTCGCTCATCAGCGCGATCAGCGGCGAGACCACCAGCGCCAGGCCCGGGCGCATCAGCGCCGGAATCTGGAAGCAGACGCTCTTGCCGCCCCCGGTCGGCAGCACCGCCAGCGCATTGCGCCCCGCCAGCGCCTCTTCGATCACCCCCGCCTGCAGCCCGCGGAACTCCGCATGGCCGAACACGCGGCGCAGAATCTCACGGGCTTGATCCAGGTCGCCGGCCATCGGCGCTGCTATGGCAGTGGGCGGGAGGCTCGACAATAGCCATCTAAATGGCTATCTGAACGCCATGTCTACCTATTCTGTCGCTCAGGCGAAAGACAACCTGTCCAAACTGCTCGACCAGGCGCTCGCCGGCGAAGAGGTGACGATCACGCGCCGAGGCAAGCCGATCGCGCGACTGGTGGCGGAACTGAGCGCCCAAGTTCCGGTCGATCGCCCGAACTCGCCGTTCGACATTGACTGGCTTCGGCGGCATGTGGTCACGCCGAAGACGCAAGTCGATAGCGGAGAGTTGCTTCGCCGAATGCGCGACGACTACCGGTATTGACGTCCTATTTCGACGCGAGCGTTCTGGTGTCGATGTTCGTTCGGGACGAACATACCGACCGCGTGCATCGCTGGATTGCGACCTTAAGCGATCGGCCGCTTGTTAGTAACTGGGCGGTCACCGAATTCACCTCGGCGCTCGGACTTCGGCGGCGCATCGATGTCCTGAGTCGCGATGAGCGCGAACAGATCGAGTTAGCACTGGATGGTTGGCTGTATAGCGCCGACCGGATCGAAGTGGCGGCCGCCGACCTGACTTTCGCGAGATTTCTAATGCGTTCAGAGGCGACACCGCTGAAGGCGCCCGACGCCCTCCATCTGGCTATCGCGATGAGATGGGGCGCACGACTGGCGACCACCGATCGTCAGCTCGGCCGCGCCGCGGAGGAGGTGGGCGTTCAGGTCGAAGACCTTTAGCCGCATGCTTAACGGCCGTTCACCCTTCCTCAATCGGCTGGAGCGTCCCATGCGCTTGAGCTAAGAGCGCCGGCAGGGGACGGGGCGCTCTTCCAAGGCGCGAAAGCGAAGACGAACAAGATGGCGAACGGCCCCGGCGCGCCCCGCGCCAGACGCACACCGCTGCAGGCGTTGTTCTACTGGACGCTCGTGCTGGGTGTCTGGGGCATGATCTTCGTGGTCGGCTTCCTGGCGGTGTTCGCCACTGACCTGCCGGACACCTCGACCCTCTACGACGTCAAGCGCCAGCCCTCGATCTCCTATCTCGACCGCTCGGGTGCGCTGGTCGCGGTGCGCGGCACCCAGGAATCGCCGCCGGTCGACATCGACCAGCTGCCGCCCTATGTGCCGGCCGCCTTCGTCGCCATCGAGGACCGCCAGTTCTACCACCACTTCGGTTTCAACCCGTGGGGCATGGTCCGGGCCGAGTTCTACAACCTGACCCACCATGGCGCGACGTTGCAGGGCGGCTCGACCATCACCCAGCAGCTGGCGCGCAACCTCTTCCTCACCCCGACCCAGAGCATCCGGCGCAAGGCGCAGGAGCTGATCCTGGCGGTGTGGCTGGAGACCAAGTTCAGCAAGAAGCAGATCCTGGCGCTCTATCTCAACCGGGTGAACTTCGGCGGCGGCGCCTACGGCATCGAGGCCGCCTCGCAGCGCTACTTCAACAAGCCCGCCGCCCAGCTCACGCTGGGCGAGGCGGCGCTGCTGGCGGCGACCATGAAGGGGCCGTCGCGCTACAACCCCGCCGCCAACGGCGACCGCGCCGCCAAGCGCGCCACCTCGGTGCTGAACGCCATGGTCGAGACCGGCGCGATCACCCCGGCGCAGCGCGACGCGGCCTTTGCGGCGCCGGTGCGGGTCTCGGCTACCCTGGCCAGCCAGCGCGCCCAGTACTTCACCGACTGGCTCGACGCCCAGGTGCGCACCCTGCTCGGCAGGGAGCCGACCGAGGACCTGGTGGTGGAGACCACGCTCGACCTGCCGATCCAGGCGGCGGCGGAGCAGTCCGTGCGCGCCGGCGTCACCGCCCACACGAACCAGGGCGTGCAGCAGAGCGCGCTGGTGGCGCTCGACGGCGAGGGTCGCGTCCGCGCCTACGTCGGCGGCGTCGCCTACGCCGACAGCCAGTACGACCGCGCCACCCAGGCCCAGCGCCAGGCCGGGTCGTCGTTCAAGCCGTTCGTCTACCTGACGGCGATGGAGGCCGGCCACACGCCCAGCGAACAGGTGGTCGACGCGCCGATCACCATCGGCAACTGGTCGCCGAAGAACTTCGAGAACCGGTACCTCGGGCAGATCACGCTGGAGACCGCGCTGGCGCAGTCGATCAACACGGTCGCGGTGCGCCTGGCCAACGAGGTCGGGACCAACAACGTCGCCAACACCGCCCATCGCCTCGGCATCACCTCGCAGATCCAGACCGATCCCTCCATGGCGCTGGGCGCGGTCGAGGTGACACCGCTGGAGATGGCCGAGGCCTATGACGCCTTCGCCAACGGCGGCTATCGCATCCACGCCTACGGCATCGAGCGCATCCGCACCGCCAGCGGCCAGGTGCTGTACGACCACGGCGTCGACAAGCCCCAGCCCCAGGCGGCGATCGGCCAGCCGGCGCTGTCGGAGATGGCCGAGATGATGCGCCAGGTGGTGGCCTCGGGCACCGGGGCGCGGGCCAAGATCCCGGGCTACGACCTCGCCGGGAAGACCGGCACCACCAGCGACTATCGCGACGCCTGGTTCGTCGGCTTCACCGGCGGCTTCGTCACCGCGGTCTGGGTCGGGCGCGACGACAACACGCCGATGAAGCGGGTCACCGGCGGCGGCGCGCCGGCCGAGATCTGGCGCGGCTTCATGGCCCCGATCCTGCCGCACATCCAGGCCCAGGCGATCCCCGGCGGCGCGCCCATCGGCCCACCGCTGGACGAGATCGGCAACCTGCTCGACAACCAGACCGAACCGGCGGCCCCAGACCAGCCGCCGCGATCGTCACCGCAAGACGGCCCCGACCCGCCGTTCTGAGGTGCAAGTTCCCTTCCCCCTTGCGGGGAAGGGTTAGGGATGGGGGTGTCGGCTCGATGGCAGCCGCTCGTCCTGCGACTCTAATTCGTGAGACCCAGTCCGCCCCCCCCCCGACCCCTCCCCGCAGGGGGGAGGGGAGTGGTTCACCCGATGGCGTGCAGCGCCGGCCCGTGCGTGCGCAGCCAGGCGCGGTGGGGGCGTTCGTCTCCCACCAGCCGGCGCGTCTCGGCCCAGAAGGCCGGGCCGTGATGCGGATGGAGCAAGTGAGCGCACTCGTGGGCGGCGACGTAGTCGGCGACCGCGGTCGGGGCCAGCGCCAGACGCCAGGAGAGCCGGATCGACGCCGCGTGACGCGCATCGCCAGGCGAGCAAGAGCCCCAGCGGGTGCGGGCGTCGACGATCGAGAGCCGCGGGACCGGTTCGCCGAGCGCGGCGCAGTGGTAGGCGAGCCTGGGCGCGAACCAGGTCTTCGCCTCGCGCTTCAGCAGCTGCACGATCGCCCTGGCGTAGGCGGCATCGTCGGCGCCGAGCGCCAGCCGCGCGCCGCGCTCCCAGCCTTCGGCCTCGAGGCTGGCCCGGCCGGGCGAGCGGCCCAGGCGGCACGGGACGCCGAACACGATCAGCGCCAGCCCTGGCGCCAGTCGCGTCGGCGGCTTCAGTTCCGGCGCGCGCTCGGCGATCCATCCGCTCCGCTCGTAGGCGAACGCGGCCGCCTCGCCCAGCCGCCGCAGCGACGGGGCGATCGCCAGCACCTCGCCTTTGGCCCGGTCCACGCGCAGCGAAATCCGGCGCGCGCGCCGGCTGACGGTGAGACGCACCGGCACGGCGCCGACCTCGATCACATCGCCGTCGGCATGGCGACTCGCGCGCTGGAACATGGCCCTTGCTACCCGGTCGGGCGGACGCCGAGAATTCACATTCCGGCCCAGCGCCCGAAACCGGCTTGCGCTTCCCCCGAGGCGCCCGCTTATTCACCGGCGCAACATTGCGATCCGAACGGGAGACCATCGTGCGGGATCTGATCATTCGCGGCGGGACCATCGTTGACGGGACCGGCGCGGCGCCGTTCGAGGGCGACGTGGCCATCGACGCCGGCCGCATCGTCGAGGTGGGCGAGGTGTCAGGCCACGGCCGGCGCGAGATCGACGCCAAGGGCCGCCTGGTCACGCCCGGTTTCGTCGACATCCACACCCATTACGATGGCCAGGCTACCTGGGATCCGCTGCTGGCGCCCTCCAGCTGGCACGGCGTCACCACCGCGGTGATGGGCAACTGCGGCGTCGGCTTCGCGCCGGTCCGCCCCGAACACCACCAGTTCCTGATCGAGCTGATGGAGGGCGTCGAAGACATCCCCGGTTCGGCCCTGAACGAGGGCATCGACTGGAAGTGGGAACGCTTCCCCGAATATCTCGACGTGCTGGAGAGCATGCCGCGCGCCATCGACGTCGGCGCCCAGGTGCCGCACGCGGCGGTGCGCGCCTATGTGCTCGGCGAGCGCTGCAACACCGACTACGTGCCAACTGCCGACGAGATCGGCCAGATGGCGGCGCTGGTGCGGGAGGGCGTCGAAGCCGGCGCGCTGGGCTTCTCGACCTCGCGGACGCTGCTGCACAAGGACCTGAAGGGTGTCTACATGCCCGGCACCTTCGCCGGTTCCGACGAGATGCTGGCGCTCGGCATGGCGATGAAAGGCCTCTCGCACGGCGTCTACGAGCTGGTCTCCGACCACCTCGGCGAGGACGACGAGTGGGAGTGGGTCAAGGCGTTCGCCAAGGAAAGCGGCCTGCCGGTGACGCTGGTCGCCACCTCGGCCGGCGCCTACGAAGGCGACAAGATGTACAATATCGCCGAGGAGTCGCGGGCGCAGGGCATGGAGATCCGCCCGCAGATCGCCGGGCGGCCCACCGGCATCCTGCAGGGCCTCACCTCCAGCTTCCACATCTTCGCCGGCCACCCGACCTACAAGCGCGAGTTGGCGCATTTGCCGCTGGAGCAGAAGGTCGCGGCCATGAAGCGCGATGAGATGCGCGCCGCGCTGCTGGCCGAAGAGAGCACCTTCAAGAGCGGCCCGATGGCGGCCAATCCGTCCGAGTTCCTCTACCGCGTGTTCCCGCTGGGCGATCGGCCGAACTACGAGCCGGACCGCTCCGGCAGCGTCGGTGGTCTCGCCGAAGCGGCGGGCGTGACGCCGATGGAGATGATGTACGACCTGCTCATCCGCGATGGCGGGCGCGAGCTGTTCTACCAGCCGCTCGGCGGCTACTTCACCTACAACTTCGACTTCTTCCGCAAGAATATGCAGCACCCCAACGTGCTGTTCGGCCTGTCCGACGGCGGCGCCCACTGCGGGGTGATCGCCGACGCCGGCATGCCCACCTTCATCCTCACCCACTGGGCGCGCGACCGCACCAAGGGCGCGCAGTTTCCGCTGGAGTTCCTGGTCAGGAAGCTCACTCGCGACACGGCGATGGCCTACGGCATGTCCGACCGCGGCCAGTTGAAGCCCGGCCTGCTGGCCGACCTCAACGTGATCGACTTCGAGGCGCTGCGGCTCTACCGGCCCGAGGCGATCTACGACCTGCCGGCCGGCGGTCGCCGCCTGGTGCAGCGCGCCGACGGCTACCGCTACACCATCAAGACCGGCCAGGTGACGTTCGAGGACGGCGAGTCCACCGGCGCCCTGCCAGGTTCGCTGGTGCGCGGCGGCCGGGAGGCGCGCATACTCGCCTGACAGGAGCCCTGCCATGACCGCGCGCAGCTTCGACGTCGAACCGCTGGACGCCACCTTTGGCGCGGTGGTCACCGGCCTGGAGCTGGCGCGGATCGACGAAGCCGCCTTCGCCGAGCTCTACCGCACCTGGCTCGACTACGCGCTGTTGGTGTTCCCCGGCCAGCACCTCGGCAACGCCGAGCAGATCGCCTTCGCCCGCCGCTTCGGCGCGCCCGAGTTCGAGATCGCCCCGATCAGCAACGTGCGCGCCGACGGCACGATCCGCGTCGACGACGGCACGGACGATGCGGTCAAGGTGTTGAAGGGCAACATGGGCTGGCACACGGACTCGACCTACATGCCGGTGCAGGCCAAGGGCGCGGTGTTCACCGCCCATGTGGTGCCCGACGAGGGTGGCGAGACCGGCTGGGCCGACACGCGCGCGGCCTACGATGCGCTGGATGCGGCGACGCGGGCGCGGATCGAGCCGCTAAGCGCCTACCATTCGCTGCGCTACAGCCAGGGCAAGCTCGGCCACGTCCAGAAGCCGGGCAGCGCCTATTCCGGCTACGGCATGGATGTCGCCGAGGCGCCGCTTCGGCCGCTGGTGAAGACCCACCCCGAGACCGGACGCAAATGCCTGACCATCGGCCGCCACGCGCACGCCATCCCGGGCCTCGATCCGGACGAGTCGGAACGGCTGCTGGATGAGCTGGCCGCGTTCGCCTGCCAGCCGCCGCGCGTCTACCACCACACCTGGACGCCGGGCGACGCGGTGGTCTGGGACAACCGCTGCCTGATGCACCGCGCCTGCCCGTGGGACATGACCAAGCCGCGGGTGATGTACCACTCCCGCATCGCCGGCGACCCGGCGAGCGAGGGCTGGCGCGCCGTCGCAGCGTAGTTTTCACCACAGATCACCGCAAACTAGGGCGCCCGGACCCTGGCGCCGCGTGCGGGCGGCCTGCCCTCGTCCCTGCTTTGACGATTTCAAAGACCGACGTCGGCGTGAGAAGGCTCACGATTGAATCGCCGTCAAGGCCGTGAGGCGAGCGTCGGAGTGTGGGGCCATGCCGGACATCGAGGTGCGAGACGCACGGCGTGAGGATGCGGCCGAACTGGCCGAGCTGCTCAACGCGATCATCGCGCGCGGCGGCACGACAGCCCTCGAGGATCCGTTCACGCCGGAGCGGCTGGCCGACGCCTATATCGACGGCCCCGACACCCTTTGCTGCTTCGTCGCGGTCGATCGCGTCACCGGGCGGATCGAGGGCTTCCAAGCCCTTGGCCGCTATGCCGGCCTACCGCTCGACGTCGGCGATATCGGCACGTTCGCCAGGCTCGGCGGCACTCAGCAGGGAACCGGCTCGGCGCTCTTCGCCGCGACGCGCGACCGGGCCGTCGAACTGGGGCTCGCCGCTATCAACGCGACAATCAGGGCCGACAACGCCGGCGGCCTGGCCTTCTACGCCGGGCAGGGCTTCCAGGACGCCTCGATCACCCCGGCGGTTCCGCTGAAGGACGGTTCCCGCGTCGACCGGGTGAACAAGCGCTTTGCGCTGAAGCCTGCCTAGCGGCGCTGACGACGTTGGCGGCCGGATAAGGGGTCGGGTGTCCGTCACCTCGATTGAGCGTTGCGGAATGGCCACACAGCCAGGGCCGCTGCTTGGCGCGCCCATTGACGGAGCGGTGTCGGTCCAATAGTACACCATATGGTGAACTATCAACGACGCCAGCTCGAACGCGCATTTGCAGCCCTCGTCGCCCCGGCGCGGAGGGTGATTCTTTCCCCCATTCGGCTGGAAGAGAGCCCGTCGATCGCGAGGGACGAATGACCAGCCTCACACTGGTCCGGCGGATCGCTGCGCGCCCTTCGGTTGTTTTCGACGCGCTGACGACCGCCGACGGCATCGCCTCTTGGTGGGGCCCGGAGGACTTGCCGGTGACCGTGGCGGAAATCGACGCCCGCGCCGGCGGCGCCTATCGCGTGCGTTTTCGCACCAGCGATGGCCTGGAGCACGAGGCCTGCGGCGAATGCCTGGAGGTGACCAAGCCTGTCCGCGTCGTCATGAGCTGGCGTTGGGCGCTCGGCGGCGCGCCTGAGGAGTTCGGTCGGGTTTCACGCATCGAGATCGATCTGAGGCCCATCGAGAGCGGCACCGAGCTGACGTTCACTCACGCCGACCTCAGAGACGCCGCGTCGCGGGACAGCCACGAATGGGGGTGGACCGGCTCCCTCGCCAAGCTCGTGCGACACCTGACCGAAGTCCCGGTCGAACACGCTCGGGGCTGATCAGTCGCATGCCCAGGACATGGAAACCGAGGGCGCCGAACGCGACCCAGCCGATTTCGACCGTGGCCGGGCCGACGAACGGCGCGCGAAGGGCTTGCTCCGTGAACCTTCCCCCCTTGCAGTCGCTCCACACCCTGGAAGTCCTGAGCCGGCATCGCCGCATTGGCGCGGCCGCCGCCGAGCTTGGCCTCTCGCACGCAGCTGTCAGCCAAACGGTATCGCGCCTGGAGAAGCGGTTCAGCGTGCAACTCTTCCTCAAAAGCAGTTGGGGCGTAGAGGCCACGCCCCAATGCCGGGATCTGGTCGACGCTTACTTGTCAGCTTTCTCGACATTGCAACGCGCGTTGAACGACGTCAGATCAGGACGACGGCTTCGCGTCCTATTGCCTAAGATGGCCTGGTTTTGGCTTGCTCCCGCCATCACGCGACTATGCCGATCGACGCCGGATCTCAGCTTTAGCACCTATCAAGATAATGACGTGGTTGATCTGGGCTCGGCGGATTTCGCCATGGTCGCCGGCGGCCACGTTCCGCCAGGAGGCTTCGCGGGCACGGCGCTTTACGACGAACGACTGATCCCCGTCTGTTCGCCCAAGTTCGCCAGGGATGCCAGAATTGAGACACCGTCGAGTTTAGCGCGCGTGTCTCTTCTGGTTTCGCGTCAAGAACTCTGGACATCGTGGTTTTCGCGCGCAGGACTCATGTCGGAGCCCAGTGTATCTGGGCCTCTGTTCGCTGATTCTACGCTGGCGATGGAAGCGGCGCTGCGAGGGCAAGGCGTAGCGCTCTGTTGCACCGTCGCGGCGACCGCGGCTGTTGCTCGCGGCGAGTTGGTCACACCCATTCCAATCTCCGACAAGACGGACCGTAGACTATGGGCGGTCTGGCGAGGCGCGCAGAGCGAGCCCGCGATGCAGATCTTGGACTGGCTCCTTGCCGAATTGGAAGCGGGAAAGACCGCCCACGTCGCCCTCGTTGAGGAAACGCCTGCAACGCCTGCCGCTGCGCGATGGCTCGATTGCAATAGGCGTTCGGTGAATACCGACCTGCCGTGGTCGTTTACTGGAAATAGGCGGCGTGAAATCGCTCAAGTAGCGGATGTTTACCCATGAGGAGGTTAAACCAGACTCCAATAAATCTTGCTTAACCATCGGGTCCGGGGGGGAATACTACCCGGAACACCTGCAACCTGATGCCGAGCCCCTGTACGCCAGGATGCGCTCGCGTTCCGGAGGACATTGCTTTGACGAAAACCAACGTGCGTGGACGCCTGCTGGCGTCGACAATGATCACGGGCGCGGCCCTGATCGCCCTGGGCGGCTACGCCTACGCCGCAGACGCGGCCTCGGCTGGCCCGATCCAGACGGCTTCCGGCTCTGTCGCCGTCGCCGTCTCCAAGGTCCAGACCGTGGCCGCCGCGGCTGACGCGGCCGCCGACACCACGTCGAGCACCGCTGTGACCGAGATCGTGGTCACCGGCTCGCGCATCCCACAGCCGAACCTCACCAGCGTCAGCCCGATCCAGGCGGTCAGTCACCAGGAATTCCAGCTCACCGGTCACACCGACGTCATCGATCTGCTGAACACGCTGCCGCAGAACTTCCAGAACAATAAGAATGACTTCTCCAACACCAGCAATCCGCTGAACGGGCCAGGCGGGGTCTCCACCGCCGACCTTCGCGGGCTTGGCCCGCAGCGGACCCTGGTGCTGGTCAACGGCCGGCGCCTTGGCATCGGCGATCCGGACACCGGGGACACCAATCCGGCCCCCGACCTCGACCAGATTCCGGTGGCGCTGATCGACCACGTCGAAGTGCTCACCGGCGGCGCGTCGGCGACGTACGGTTCGGACGCCGTGGCCGGCGTCGTCAACTTCATCATGAAGAAGGACTTCGAGGGCGTTCAGGT